>JGI24710J26742_10004025_pt1 | contig 12265 bp, 8 predicted proteins | sample BioPla2DNA2_FD_26742 | JGI IMG/M metagenome (IMG submission 26742) | reverse complement strand
TCAGGATCATAAACAAGCTTTACTCTGCCGGAATCGAATATGTCCTTTAGCCTCGTAAATGCGCATGCCAGCAAAATAACGTTCATATCTCCTTCGTATATGATAATCTCTGACCGTTTCGAAAGAGAAATCAGCTCATATATATGATACCCAAAGCCTAATCCATATATAACATATTTATTTACATTTGTTTTATACCAATGTCTTGCCAGCATGAAGGCTTCAGAATATATCCTACCATTGGTATGAAAATAGAAATCCGCATCTTCATTCCTTGCTGCAAGAGTCATCAGCCCACAGGACGAAAACTCCACCCTGTAGCCCTCCTTAAGGAGCTCCTGTGGATCAATGGAGTCACTTAAGAGCATATCACTGTCTATACAATTGTTCTTTAGCATATTCAGGTTCTCTTGGTAATCATCTTCTTCAAAGGCTATCTCCTCCCTGCTCATGATAAGCTCCTGGACTCCTATTATAAAGCTTATCAGCTGCAGTTCAAGTAAATCGGCAAGGAGGATATAATCTCCCTTTTTATAAGATTCCAATATGGCACTCAACATCTCCATGACCGAATCGGTTGAAACCAGTTGGAAATACTCCCGATTAACAATAATCGATTCTATAGAATTTCTAATTAGGCCTATCGAATCTGCGATTATGCCAAGGGCTATATCATTCTGCTGTTCGCGAAAATAACAAATAGCCTTATCCGTCTGCTCCAGCAAAGCAATATTCTTATAAAATATAGCCTTTATATTATCTGTCACGATGGTCACCTCAAACATTCCATACTATCTTATGTAAAGAGATGTAACTTGAATACTCTTATATCTTACTACCTTCTTGGTAGCCGAATTTATTTCATATATCGTTATATATTCTCCTGCACTAACCGGAATGTCAGCCTCCTGAACAAACGCGGTTCCTGTGATGACGTTTTCCGTATGAAGTCCTTCTACCTTCGTTCCGGTCCGTGTATATACCAGTTCATTACCGGGTCTTACCGTAGTAAGTACCCTTATTGATGTAGTACCGACAGCAGTTCCCTTGGACGCAGTAGCCGTTAAGGTTGTTGCGGGAGTAGGACTCTGTATGGTTAATTTTATAGCGGTCTTATCCACCGTACCGTTCTTAAAGCTGATATATAAGGCTCTGCTGTAACTGTTAGGCAATTCATTTAGTGTATCCTTATCAAGCGTTACATTAATGGTATATTCAATGCCGGGATTTAATGGATCCGTTACATTAGAGGTTGAGGTAAACTCAAGCTCTCTGGTACCAAACTTAATCGATCTTATCTCTGTTTCAAACGGAAGCTTTCCAATACTATTAAGAGTAATGCTAAAGCTTATGCTGTCTGAAATACCCTTAACAAAGGTGAAGTTCTGAGGTGCAATAACCGGTATTGCAGGATATTCGATCTTATGCTTTAAGTAAGTAGATGCTAATTCGTAATCTACCGCAGGCAGGTATTTGGTCGCGGCCTTTGATTTGATTTCTCTCTGCCTTATGTATACATCACTACCCTCTACTGCTCTACTGGAAAGAACCTTCACAGGGGTGCTTCGTGTAATGGTATACCATGATACTCTCTCAATATCAAAGAATTCTCCGGGCCTAATAACTGCATATTGATAAGGGTTGTCGGCTGAAGCTGATGGAATGGTAACTGAGATGTTTGCCGAGCCATTATAGGTTATATAAATATTAGGGTCTGAAGGGTCGGCATTTTCCGGAGCCTCTCCCTTAACTATATAACCCGGAAGAACTCTCTGTTCCTTCAGCTCAATTTCCGTTATTTTAGATGCGGCTGCCCTAGCTGTAGCATAATCTCTTATCTCAATCAACATAGCCGGGAACCTGGTTGCAGGTGTAAATCCGTCTGCAGTATTACCTAATATAACTGACAAAGGCACTTTTCTTATAGATTTATCGGTTACCTTAACCCAATTTGATGTTACTCCTCCGTAGGTTACACGATATTCCTTGCCATATCTGATATCTGCGGTAAATTTTTCACCGTCAATTCCTACCACTACCGGTGAAGCCTTCTTCGCAATCTTCAGTCTAACCTCTTTGCTGACTCTTCTGCCTTTGGTACCGTCCTTTGCAGTTGTATCGTTTAATGCCTTAATTCTAAAGTACAGATCGGCACCTTTAATCTGAAGCTTCTCAAGCTGTGCCACCGTAAGACTTGATGTGTCCCTCCATGAACCATTCTCACCTTTTCTCCATTCAAGGTCATCAAAATTTATAGGATTGTCACCGGTTCCCGCCGAAGACATAATGTTGAGAAGCTGTGCAATTGTAGATGTCTTATTAAGCCCTGCCATTCTGTCATAGCTTATGGACACCTCAAGCTTTCTGGCCCTTTCCTTTAAGGTAATTCTACGCTGTGTACCGTCTTCTCCTTTAATAACAATAACCTGTTCAGCCGTGGGTGATACCCATGAAAAATCTATTGTCGATGTTTCGCCCTCATCTGCAAGCATTGTTTCCCATGAGTTTCTTGCCGCATCATTCTCTGTGGCAAAGTATATCTTTGCATTTCCGTTATTATTTACGACAATTTCCTCATTGACATAATCCACTTTGTCTATGGTTATCGGGGATGCTGCATAGGCAGAACTCATATTCAATAGCAACAACGTAGCGAATATCAGACTAAATGACAAAAAAATTCGTATTTTACCGACATTACGTTTTATCATTCATTATACCTCCTTCAATAAACTGGTTGATTTATCTATCTAAATGAATAAATGTCTCTATAATGGTTATCGGTTAATATATAGAAATTATAAACCTATTTTACATAAAACGTTACATATAATTGCCTCCGCTTACATTCAAGTTGACCATATAATGAAACATTCTATACTCGTTCATATACTCATCCTACTTATTTATTTTACTCGTCAACAGCTCTATAAACTCACCTACATTCCGTGTTTTAGTAATCTCCTCTATAGTAAACTTCACGCTGAATGCCTTTTCAATCTCCAGAATCAGTTGAATATGGGTTAATGAATCCCAATCATCAATATCCTTTGCACTCATCTCATCATATATCTCTAACTCATCGTCCTCAAATACATCTCTAAAAATTTCTTCCAACCTTTGTTTTACACTCATAAAAACTCCCTCTTTCTCCTATGTTACTTGGTTATAATAAAATAAGGCTTTTTTGTCCAACTACTTAAATCATCTAAAATATATAGGTCACTCTCCGGATCTGTCTTATATATCTCATCTGTCTTATTCAGAGGCTTAAAGCCGTATTCCGTATAAATATTCTTAACCATACCGTTTTTTGCAGTGCCTATATATTCTCCTACCACCTTATCACAGCCCATCTCTGATGCTGACATAATTATATTTTCCATTGCGAGATTCTCAATACCCCGCTTCAAAACCCTGCAGCTCATAACCCAGGTATCAATAAAGCATATGTTTCGTATTTTTTTTAATATGATGCATGATATAATTCCATACTCACTGAATTTATCGCTTAAAGATATGCTTATTAAGCGGTAGTTATTATCCGTTCTAAACTGTTCAATCTGTGCTTCGTTATATCTGCGAGTCCTTAAGTTGAATTGATTTGTTTTGTTTATTAATTGTAAGAACCTTGTGAAATCCGCAGTATCCATATTCTTAACCGTTGCCTGCATATCAAGATCCTGTAAGTATTCATTATAATCATTATAGCTCAGACTGCTTAAAGTCATCTGCCTTTTATGTATATATGACTGGCTTCGGCTAATATCCTCTTTTGTTATATAGCTCCATTCGAATGGATTTTCAAAGGCTAATGCCGAAGCATAATAAGCCGGGTCCTCAGGAACATTTACTACCCAAACCTCCGGTAAGAACCTTTTGACAATTTCTCTTTCGACCGGATTATCATCAAAAAACACCAGACTGTCAACTCCGATGTTTAATTCACCGGCTATTTGCCTGAGATTAGATGCTTTATCTTCCCAATTTGCAATAAAGCAGGAAATATCATCTAAGCTCAGAATCATTTTTTTATTTTTTAAGAAGGGCTCCTTAGCTATATCCAGATCATTTTTACTACATACCGCGAGAATCACCCCTCTGTTTTTCAAATCTAATACGTATTGCTGAAAAGAAAGATATGCTTCGCCTATTGGGTCATTGGGATCCAGATTAATTCCTTCGAATCCTAAATCTCCGACAATTCCTCCCCATAAGGTGTTATCCAAATCCAGCACCAGACACTTTCTTACGTATCCCTTATGGGCAGCAATCATTTTTGCAATAATATCTGCAACGTATCCGATTACCTCTAATGAAAAGGCCTGTTTGCTCATGAAATACGCTACATAATCAAACCATTTATTTTTACCTACATAGGATGCAATAAAATCCATATCAATAAAGTCGAGATTATTAGGCTTAGCATCCAATAACCTCTGATTTACGTTTTGAATATAATTAGTCTTGGAAAAAATATATTTATATTCAAGACTTCCCAATACCCTTAATGTAGGTATTACGAAATTAGTCTGTAATATGTGACATTTACATCTCTCATTAATATGGTCCCACAAATTACGATAATGGTCTTCTTCTCTCTTCAGGTGTAATTCTATTTCATCTTTATCAGCAAATAATCCGGGAACAATCTTAATGTCCTTATAGTTAGTCATAAGTATAATTATATGCGGATCGAATTTATATAAATCAGAATCATCTGACAGAACGTCCATTTCTATTCCGTCATACTCACCCTGATAAATATCAGCTTGTATACCATATTTTAATAAGAATACCTTTAATGCCATCACCAAATGCTGAATGCTGCACGAACCCAAAACCGCAATTTTGATGCAGTTCTCCTGTTCAGTGGCTTTTATGGTTTTAATCAGTTTTTTACCAAGCTTAAGTATTCCCAGATAATCCTCAATCTCTATATTTCCCAATGCATTTCTAAGTTCAGTATCATTCATTGTCATTCACCCCCATCGGCTATACGGTTTGCATCGTATTGATTTACCCTGTCCTGATCCGAATCACCGCAGTATAAATGAAACTTGGAATCTGCAATATTAATAAAATAATGTATTTCCTTATTCTCTTGGACGAATGGTTCAAACAAACGGGGAATAATATTCATGTCATTAGGTTCTCTCTTAACGAATCCGGCCTTTTCTAAAATCTCATGAGCTATACCTATACAGTAAAAGTCTATAAACTCATAGTTATTCTTATCTATAAGCTCCTGAATTGCAGTAGAAATCTCACCTATGTCTTCATCCAAGCCAATAAAATCAACTATTTTACAGATGTTTACCCCTTTATAATTCAACTCCCGCATAACAATAATAGAGTCGTATGTAACAGTACCTTTATCGATGCCATAGACCTTATATTGACGTCCCATACTCTCAAAATACCGATGCTTAATACACTTCTCATCTTTATAGGGAATCAAGTGTCGGTATGCCTCAGCATTAAAGGTTTTCTGAAGTTCCCGGAAGCTTTCTATTAATTTCAATGAATACTTCCCTTGCTTAATATCAGGTATGATCCTGTTATTTATCACAGCTATTTGGTATTCTTCTTTTTTATTCAGTCTGTAATAATGGTTTAAGGTTCCGGTTTGATAGCCCAGATATTGATATATTATTCTTGTCTTTGGCCGGATACCGCATGATGCCATGGTGCGGTATTTATAATTCTTGGCAATATAATCAAATATTGATAAGCTACTGAAACCATTATCATTATCAATGACACGTAACAAATTCAATTGAATATCAGTTTTGATGCTAGCATTACATACAAGAAATCCACAAATTCCATAAATCTTTTCCGTCTTTTCTCCAATACCGATAAACATGTTAAACTGCCCATGAGTAATCTGAAAATATCTAAAATACTCTGGCCATCTGACAAAAATATGGTTTCCGTCATCCCAGTACTGAGCTAAAAATTCACGGACCTTATCAAATTCCTGAACTGTTGCCATTCTGACAATTACTTTCTCTTTCATCTCATTCTCATCTCACTTTATTATTCAAGTTCTTTTAATGCCATAAGCAAAATATCATTTTCTTGCTTACTCATTATAGCAAACCTAACAAACTGCTTATCACCTATGCCTTTTTTACCATTTAGATCCTTAATAAGTATATTATACTTTTCAAGTAATTTAGCTACCAATTCTCTTGATGTATAGGTATTTGTAATCTCACACATAACAAAATTGGCTTGTGTAGGAATAGTACGAAGGTAGGATATCTCCTTTAATCCTGATACAAAGGATTTTCTGGTACTTATAAACTTATTAAATGATGCTTTGTATACACCTTTATATTTTTCAAAAATTTGTAGATAGAATTCTGCAAAGGAATTAATATTCCAAATAGGCATCTCCCTGTTCATCTTTTCAATAAATTCAACATCAGATGAAGCCAATATACCAATTCTTAAGCCTGCTACACCAAATGATTTTGATATGGATTTAATTAAAATTAAATTTGGATATTTTTTTAGTATATGATCTTGAAGTAATGACTCCTGAGTAAATGTATTTGAAAAATCAATAAAGCTTTCATCAAGAATAACTTTAATATTCTTATTAAAAGCCCAATCCATCAAATTAAATAACTCTTCCTTCTTCATAAAATTTCCGCTAGGATTATCGGGATTAATTATTATAATTGAACCTATATCGGTCATATCATAATGATTAATCAAGTCAGAAGCCGTATACTTAAAATCATCGTTTTGATTAACTGGATAGAAGGGTATAATATTGTTTTTATCAGTTCGATTTGAATATTCTTGAAATGTAGGATAGATTATACCTACTTTACCTTTAATCATCTGCATGGCAAAATGAATCAGTTCGGATGCTCCATTACCTAGAGTTATGTACTTAAAATCTATGTCAAAATATTTGGAAACCAACAAACGATTAACATTTAAGCCCGAAGGATAAGAAACAATCAACCTCTCAAAATTGGATTTTATCTCTGCATTAATTTTGTCATTGGGAAAATACGGATTAACAAGATAGCAAAAGTCTAAAACAGCAGGATATCGCCAATAACCTCCATATCTTTTTTGCATTTTTGTCAGTCGATCATGTGCATCCGTAAATATTGACTCTGCAATATCCAGATCCTGAATATCATCTATTTCATACCAATGCTCATTCTCAAGCTTAAGAGCATAAACATCTGCATTTTTTAGCATAATGATGACCTTAAGAACCTGCTCATAATATATATTGTTTCCAAGTGCCTTACAATAAGCCTCAAGAAATGGCACATAATGGGTTTCAGAGAATTTCTGGCTAAACTTATATATGTTTACGGTTTTATAGTATTCACTCATTTCACTATATAAGAATTCATTTTTAGTAATAAAACGTTGAATTTTATTTCTTGCATCAAGAGTTACAACAGTCCCGTCCATCCAATTCTCAAACTTGGCTACCAAAGCCAAATTAGGATGTTGATNATCAATCAACTTATTAAGTATACTATCTTCAAATATTAAGTCTGATTCCAACAAGAGAGTATCCTCAGCAACCAAATAATGTTTCGCCAGATATAAGGAATAAATATTATTAGTCTTGTCATATATTTCATTTACTATATATTCTATAGGTGTATTAACATCTAGCCCATTTACAAATTTTATCAAATCATCTCTTTCATATCCTACCACTAAAACAATGCGTGATAATCCCAAGCTATCAAGTTGCCTTAACATCCTTTCAATTAATGCTACTCCATTAACTTTAACCATGCATTTTGTACGGTCTTGGGTTAGCTTCTTTAGCCGTCTACCCATACCAGCTGCTAATATAATTGCCTGCATAATTTTCCTCCTATAATTCGTGTAAATTACTTACATCAATCCTGGCAGGTAAATGCTTTGCTACTCTAGCAGATACCCGAGGATACATAATATAATCTTCTGAATATGAGTATTTCAGTATTTCTAAATAATTAGACGGAGCATAGAATTTATGACCTTCAAATTCAACCTCAGTTAATTCCTCAAAGACTCTACGCTGATTATATGCTTTATTATAAGGATTTCTTGTCATATAAACATAAGTTAAACGATTAGATTTTTGTTTTACACAGGATGCTATTTTATAAAAGCATTTAGAGCTTGTCTTATTAGATACCTTTCTTAAAAGCATATAATATAATCTTTTTATAGTTTTTCGTTCACTTTCAGCTCCCATATGTGCCCAGGTCATCGTTTTAAAAAACTTGCATGCTGAGAACTGTAATCTATGTAGTATTCGGGATTTGAATCCATTGAAAAAGGGGAATATATCAATAAAAATACCTGGATGACTATCATATTTGTCTCTTCCCGCTTTACAAAACATCGTCCCGTTTCGTTTAATCTGATAAAATACCAGATTATTGTCTTTATCTGTATCTTGGGTTCGAATAAAAAATTTCTCTTTATCAATTTCATTTTTTGCAACACTTACAAATTTTAACCATTCCTCATATAGCATAAATATATCAACATCATCATCCCAAGGGATAAATCCTTTATGCCTAATAGCTCCCAGTAGTGTCCCCGCTGCGAGAATGTATTTAATGTTATGCATTCTACATATTCTGTCAAATTCTATGAGTATATCCAATGATATTAGCTGGACTCTACGTAAGATCTCGGGTCCTTCCAAAATGGCTTGATTAACAGGCCTTGTCTTTATATCCATCATCTTCTTTATACCATAATGCTCACTTAGCCATTTTTTTGCATCCCTAATTATCGTAAATTCTTCACCTTCAAATGTGCAATAATCTAGTTTACGGTATGTATCTGCCAAGAATATCATGTTACCAACCTTCGACATTCCAGGTATATATACATATTTCGTTGCCTCTAAATGTTGAGTTGCATGCTTAATTAAATTATCAAAATCATTAGGGTTTTTTTGATTATATCTTTTTATTTGAATTATCTTTTTACTTATATTTCTCAGTTTTATAGTATCAGGAGGGCTTTTGTAGGTATGAATTCTTCTATTAAGCTTGATATATTCATTAACAAACTTCCTTAATTCTCCTTTTGTGTTGCCAGCGTAGAATATAGGAAAGATATTAATTCTATAATCATAATAGACTTCATCCCTCTTTCGATCTTTGGGAAGAATCACTTTACTTCTTTTAGCTACAGAGAAATACATTTCGTCAAACTGGTAACTATTCTTATAGTCAACTACATAATACTTCGAATCTTTAAATTCCCTCTCACAGATAGTTTTCAACTTAAGAAAATCGTCGTAAAACATACCTATCTGAGATACAGCCGTCCATGGTACAAAGCCTTTATATTCCACCGCTCCCCATAAGGAGGAGAATAATAATGTATACTTTATATGATGCTTATCACATATATACTTTACCTGTAATAGAAGTTCAAGCGCAATCTCTTGTGATCTGGGAATTTTCTTTATTTCTGTCTCTTTTAATTCCATGTCCTTATCTACCCCCTAGGTATCATCTAGTCTTTATTATATATGTAATTTCTTTATAACTTTATATATTTCATTCTTTATGATGTATTAATCAACAATCTTTCTTTAATAGTAATATAAGCCTTTTCTCCTGCTGTACCATCCTTATTAAGAAAAGCTTTATCAAGCATTTCCATTCTTTTTTCTTTTAACGGATCTTTTCCCTGACAAACCATATCTACAAAACTCTCAAAGGTCATTCCATCCGGTTTAAATCTAAAGTAATTCAGGTTTCTGTTTATAGGCGCTCGTTCAACTTCTTCCTCTGAGGCTTTTTTTTGGAAAATCATAACTGGTTTACCTGTAACCATATATTCGTTTATTAGGGAACTATAAGTTGATATCAATGCATCGGATACCCTAAATGCAATCGAATAATCTGCAGTTCTATCAATTACACCGTTATCAGATTCTTCAATTAATTGCATAATTTCTTTAACATATGTATAGCATTTTGGGAAACGGTCTTTAAGCATCTCTTCTAATAATGGATGAGGTCTCCATATTAGTGCACGTCCGGGTTTATTCAAAATGGCCTGTAAAATCTCATTGTGATATCTCACGGCATAATCCCCGATTTTTGTTGTGTTTAAGCTGGATTTTTGAAAATAACCAAGATGTGTGTTTAGCATAAATACTTTTCTGTCTTTTAATTTATGTTCCCATTCCCCCGGTATAATGACAGGTTGCTTCATTTTATTCACAATAGCATCAATCTTCGGAGAACCAACAGCCAAGAGCTTTGATTCGCGATGCCCATATGAAATAAATATGTCCTTAACTTTTTCTGACTGAACGATTATAAAATCAGCATTTCTGGCACCGGGAACAGCATATTGAAAATCTGTTCTGCCTGGATTATGTGCTGCATATGTAAAATAAGGACTGTACACCAAACAGTCAGTATATTTTTTTAAATTGGATGAAAAATATTTTTCCGGAACTCTTGTAAGATTATTTACATCATCATACGGATTATGTATAAAAATCATCTCGGGATTTTCATCTTCTATGTTGTAATTATTGAATGGAGTAACAGGCACATATGCTGGCAACTTATCCCCTTCATAATTTAAAGATAATCCCGATAAATTACTTATATTATAATATGGTATGGGTATAACGATTGTATCACAATCTGGATCACTATTCGCAGCCTGCCATATGCTTTCCAGTGATGTCCACATAGAAGCGTTATATGGTAAAAAAACCGCTCTCCATCTGCATTTAACAGCCTTTATTAATCCCGTCTGATATAAAATATCACTTTTTATCTGCTTAAGTGTGTTCATAACAGACTTTGTCATACCACCGGTAATATTTAGCCTATGTAGCGATTTTATGCTCTTATATAAAATATCCAAATTTACCGTTATCCCCTTAGATGCAATAAATCTGCTTATAGTCTCAAGTGCTTCAGTAGATAAATTTACATATTCCTCCCATCCGTCTCCTCTATTTAAACAATAGTCTAAAGCTTCAGTAACAGTATTTAATAAGGTTAATATCCNTTTTTTATCGTTAATATACATTGGTCACCATCCTATGATATATAAAATCTTATCTGTAAGCTGAAACATTTGCACTTTATTATTGACACAATCTTTCCAATGCCGGTTTATAATCACCACACATACGATAATACTTCTTGGCTTTCTCTGTTTGTCCGAGGCACTCATATATGACTCCGATATTATAATATGCCCGGTAGCTGTTAACACCGTCCATCTTATAATACCTCATCTTAGTAGCCTTAATAAATTCGCCTATAGCCTCTGTGAACTTTGCATTATTCATGTATATAAGTCCAATCAGGAACACAAAATCAGCACTTACGGCAAATTCATCGTATACTCCCAGTAGCTGCATCGCTTTCTCATACTGTCCGGAGTTAAGGAGCGCGTAGCCGTAGCTTTCAACCATGTCCTGTACATATTCCAGCTCAGGATCCAAGTCAAAGTACAGCGCCTTATCAAACCACTTACATGCGGCGGGATAATCCTCCTGCATGTAATAGGATTTGCCTAGCTGATAAAGCACATAGGGATCATCTCCCTCCTCCTCGAGCTGCTTCATAAGAATAGTTATGTTTCTGTTTGTCTTCCTTTTTCTTGTTTCGAGGTCTCCGTCATAACCCCTATGGTCAACTTCAACCGGAATATTGTAGTAATAACTGTCCATATCACCGATTGGAGCAGGCTGCTCATGTATTATCCCCTTATATTCATATAGCCTTTTTGAAAACAGCCTTCCTATACGATTATTGATGAGGAATGTTTCGCCGTTCCTACAGAAGCTGTTCTTTTGAACGAGTCTTCCGACTCCGTCCGGATTCTCTTTAATAAGTCTCTCCAGCTCTTGTTTATCAAAATAATCGGCAATCTCATCACTGTCTATTATAAGCACATACTCATTAGAGGCTTTACTTATACTATAATTTCTGGCAGCAGAAAAATCCTGTTGCCAAACATAATCATAAACCTTATCCGTATATTTCATGGCTATCTGCTTCGTTTTGTCTGTGGAACCGGTATCAACTATAATCAGCTCATACTCCAAGGGCTTTAGCGGCTCCAAGCATTGCTCCAGCAGNTCCTCATTATTTTTTACTATCATACAAATTGAAATCATCTTTTTTTCCTCGTATTTTCAAGATACTCGACTTGCCAAAACTTAATACTAAGTTCATTATCCACGACCCACTCTTCTTATTATGGTCATTATAACATAATA
>JGI24710J26742_10004024_pt1 | contig 12266 bp, 11 predicted proteins | sample BioPla2DNA2_FD_26742 | JGI IMG/M metagenome (IMG submission 26742) | reverse complement strand
GTGCCCGTGCCACCGCCAAGCCCGGCCACCATAATCAGCAAATCCTGATTGGCAACCAGCGCGCGCAGGGCATCCAAATCCTCGTTGGCGGCCAGGCGGCCGATTTCGGCGTCACCGCCCGAGCCAAGGCCCTTGGCAACATTGCGGCCCAGCGCCACTCGCAGCGGAATCGGCGATTCCTCCAGCGAGCGGGCATCCGTATTGACNGCGGCCACGGGCGGCGGGTCGGGCCAATCCGCCAAGGCGTTATTGAGAATGCCAATGCCGCCGCCGCCGACACCGACGACCAGCATCCGGGGGGCTGTCGGGCGCGGAATGTCGCGAGAAGAATCGCTGGGGGTCGTCATGTTCGCTGTCCTCCGTTATCCGATTCCAAACCACTGGCCAATTCTCTTCAGCACCGATTTTTGCTGTTCGGCCTTTTGCCGGGCGCTGAGATAGCCGCAAAGCACGGTGCCGATGCCGGTGGCGTATTCCGGCACGGCGAGGTTGGCCGCCAGCCCGGACACATTGCGCGGGACGCCGATTTCGCACGGCAGGCCAAACACTTTTTCAGCGAGCTGCGTGACATTCTTCAAGTTGGCGCCGCCGCCGGTCAGCACCACCCCGCCGCCCAGCGATGAGAGCAACTTTTGTTCCTGCAAGCGCGCGCGAATGAGTCCAAAGGTTTCTTCCATGCGCAGGTGAATAATCGTCTGCAAGTCGGCAAGCTTGGCCGAGCGCGGGGCATCGCCGGGCGCGGTGGGCAGCGGCAGGCGGCGCGTCCGTCCGGCGGCGCTGACCATGGCATCGCCATGTTGAATCTTCAGCGCTTCGGCCTCGCTCGTGGAGATGCGGTAGGCGCGGGCAATATCATTGGTGACATGGTCTCCTCCAACGCCGATGACGCCGGCGTCGGCGGCTCTGGCCTGCGCATAAACCATGTAATCCGTGGTGCCGCCGCCCAAATCAATCAGCAGGGTTCCTTGCAGCTTTTGTTCTGCGGAAAGCACCGCCATGGCCGAGCATAGCCCACTGAAAAGCAGGTCGGCCATATCCAGCTTCATATTCTGCACCACGCGCACCAGATTCAACAGGCGCGAGTGCATGCCATGCACAATGAGGACATCGGCGGACAGAGTCTGGGCGGTCATGCCCAGCGGCGACACGCCGCACAATCCATCCACGCAGAATTGTCCATGAATGCAGTGCAGGATTTGGCGGTCCGCCGGCAGAGCAACTTCCTTCGCCACGCGCCGGACATGCTCCATGTGCTTTTCGGTAATTTCTTCGCCATCAATGGGGATTTCACCGCGATTGGGGATGCTTTCAATCCGCGCCCCGGACATGGCCAAATGGACTTCGTTGATTTTCAAATCGGCGGCTTCCTCCGCCTGATTCAGCGCGGTTTCCAGGCAGGTATTGACGCTGTCGAAATGAAACATTTCGCCTTTGCGCATGCCGCTGCTGGGCACCTCGCCCACGGCGGTAATCATGAGGGCATCATCCTCGCGCGTCTCGCCCACAAACACCCGCACCCGGCTGGTGCCGATTTCCAGTCCGACGATTGGATCCATACTCATCGTTCCTCCGTTGACGTCGCGGCCGGGCGGCCGGCGTAATTCCGGTCCGCCGTCATGTCATACACGCACAAGTCGAGATTCTTGCGGCGGGCGGCCTCGCGCATGTGTTTCAGGCGGCTGAGTTTTTCCGCCAGCCGGTCGTAGGACAGCAGCACTCTTTCGCCGGTGGCCAAGCCAACTTCGAGTTGATCGGCGTTGCCGACATCCACGGTGGCCACCAGCAAGTCCGTTCGCAGCTCCGGCTGCTGGCAAATCGCCAAGACCGAAAGCGCGGCTTCCAACAACGGGTCTTTCACGATGTCGCCCGGCCGCAGGCCGGTATCGCGCACACCCAGGATGACCGGCAAAGACGGGCGCACGGAGCTGGGGCCGAGGACATGGCCAGTGGCGTCCACCGCCAGCGGGCTGCCCGCACCGGGGCGGCCCAGACGCGCGACCGCCACGCGCTCGATGACCTCAATGACCAGGGCATCCGGAAGCCGTCGGCCAACCTGCGCGGAGGCAATCACCGGAACGGTCTGCAAACTCGCGCGCATGTCGGCGGGGCGAACGGCAAATAAATTCATCCCCTCTTGAACACCCGCGTATTCGAGGATATCGGCCCGGCTCAATTCGCCATCCGTGGTCACTTCAATCGCGCGAATGAGAAAATAATCATTTTCCAGAAACAGCCCCATCCAAGCCGCGCGCGCGCCCAGAATCAGACCCGCAATCAGGGCGGGCAGGCCAATCAGCAGCACCAGCAAGCCCCCCACCCGCCGCCGCGCATGCTGCCGCCGGGCAGACTTTCGCGCGGCGGCGCGAAGAACATCTGTCCGCGACACATTTCGTCGTTTTTTGCTACGGCCCGCCATTTATCTACATTTCGGTTTCACTAAAAATCAAAATCAGTAATCAGGTATTATGCCACAGCTGCAGCAGGCACAAAACTATTTTTGCTGACAGACACCTCCGCCCCACCCCGCCGACGGAATTACGGCCGAAAAATGGGGGCGATGAACCGCGCGCTGTCGCGGAATACCAGCACGACAAAGAGCGTGATGAACAACAGCGCAAACAGATTCGCCAATGCGTGTACGAGGCGGGCGGGCGCCGGACGGCGCGTCACCCATTCCCAAAGATTCATCACCACATGGCCGCCGTCGAGAATCGGAATCGGCAACAGATTGATGATGGCGAGCTGAACGTTCAACAGGCCCGTGAACCAAACGCCGAGAATGAAACTGGCTTTCAGCATCAGCCAGAGCATGTAGAGAATCATGACGGGACCGCCCACCGCACCGGCGGCCGCGCCGCTGGTGGACGGCCGGCTCAACGCGCGCAAAAACGAAAAGAGGGCGGTGGCGTGGGCGCGTATTTGCTCCCAGGGCGTCGGATGCGCGCGCGTGGTGAAATCCAAATCGCTCAACGTATTGAACTGAATGCCAATCAAGTTGCGCTTGAGCTCGGCATCGTAATGCGCGCTGACGGTCGCCTGAATGTTCTTGCCCGCCCGCAGCACGGTCAACTGCATCGGTTGCGGGCTGAACTCTTCCACCAACTGGCTCAAATGGCCGCGGCTGAACACGCGCAACCCGTTCACCTGCAGGATTTGGTCGCCGGCCTGCAACTGGGCGGCTTCCGCGCCGGAACCGGGCATGACGGCGGCCACCAGGCAAGGGTCCATCCCCTCAATGCCGTCCAGTGTGCGCACGCCAAGCGGATGTTTGCGCGTGGCCAGCTCCAGCGTGCGCACGGTTTGATCCGCGGCGCGCACGTCGGCGATGATATTCCCTTCCGGGGCGAGGGCGACGCTTTCGAGAATGTCATTCCAATTGCGCACCGGGCGCTGATGGATGGTGAGGATTTCATCGCCCGGCGCCACACCCAAATTCAGGGCGGGGCTGTTGGTGGCTACATAGCCGATGATAGCGTTCTGCTCCTGCAACGAAGAAGGTTTGCCGACCAGCCAGACGACAACGGCCAGCAGAAAAGCAAAAATGATGTTGCCGGTGGCTCCGGCAACCGCCACAACGATTTTCTTCCAAGGCGGCAGGCGGGGCAGTTCCCGCTTTTTGTCGTTATGCGTGGTTTCCAGAAACGCGTTGGGGTCCATTTGGGGCAGCGCGACAAAGCCGCCGAACGGAATCCCGCCGATTTGCCAGGTGGTTTCGCCGACACGACGCTTCCAAATCGCCGGCCCCATGCCGATGGAAAACGTATCCACCACAAAACCCAGGGCGCGCGCCGCCAGATAATGGCCCAATTCGTGGACAAAAATGCTGGCGCTGAAAAGCAGGATAATCGTGCAAATGTAAAGTAGAGCCATCATGGAAATTTAAAAGAGAGAGTTCAGGGGTCAGAGTTCAGAGGTCAGGGGTGATGTCATGCCACGAGCCGGAGGTACAGGTACAGGCCCGGGACGGCGAACAGAATGCTGTCGAGAACGTCAAGCAGGCCGCCCATGCCGGGGATGACGCCCCCGGAATCCTTGACGTTCGCGGCGCGCTTGAAGAGCGATTCAGTCAAGTCGCCGACAATCGCGCACACGCACAAGAAGATGCCCAGCGGAATGGCCCGCAACGGCGTGATGTGAAAGGCGCAATAGACGTCACTCAGGCACCACGTCAAAATCACGCATGAGAGCGTGCCGGTGAAAATGCCTCCGAATACGCCTTCCCACGACTTGCCCGGCGAAATGCGGGGAATCAACTTGTGGCGGCCAAACTTGCAGCCAATCAAGTAGGCGCCGATGTCCGAGAATTTGGCGGCAAAAAGGGCATACAACAGCAACCAGCGTCCGGGCATATAGATGCTGGATTCCGGGGGAACGGGCCGCTGGAAAAGCAGCAGTTTGGTCAGAAAGTTCCAGAGCAGGCCAACGTACAGCACGCCAAAGAGCGTGCCGCCAATGGTGCGCAACGGATGCGGATTGTTTTTCTGCGGAAACTGGCGCAAGAAAATGCCGATGGTGATGAGGAACAACACCACGGCATCCCAACTGCCGTCGGCTCCCCCGCTCTCCGTCACGCCGGCCCACCACGTGACCCCCACCAGCGCGACCACGCCAATCGTGCCATAGCGGCTGAAGGTGGGCACACCGCCTGCGGCCAGCATCTGGTAAAACTCCAGCGCCATAATCGCGGCCAGCGCGGCCAGAATAAACGGCACGCCAATATCCGGCAGGCAAAATAGCGCGGTGAACAGCAGCACCGCCATGGAAATTCCGCTGATTAAGCGATGGGCAATACCGGGAAAACTCATGCGTGGGCTCCATAGCGGCGGTGACGGCGGGCGTATTCGGCCAGCGCCTCGGCGAACTCGGCCTCGCGAAAGTCGGGCCAGAGCGTCTCCGTAAAATAAAATTCAGCGTAAGAAAGCTGCCACAGCAGAAAATTGCTCAGACGCAACTCGCCGCTGGTGCGAATAAGAAAATCGGGGTCGGGAACATCCGGCAAATAGAGGTGCGCCGCGATGCTTTTCTCGTCAATTGTTTCCGGGTCGAGTTGGCCGGCGCGAACTTTCGCGGCAATGGCGCGAACGGCATCCGCGATTTCCGCGCGACCACCATAGCTCAACGCGAGAATCAAGTTGCCTTTGCGATAATCGCGCGTGGCGGCGATGACGCGTTCCAACTCCTCGCGGACGGAATCGGGCAAGTCCTGCAAGCGGCCCGTGGCGAGCAAGCGCACCTGATTTTCGTGCAGCTCGTGTTCATCTTTTTTCAAAAATGTTTTCAACAACGACATCAGGCCAGAAACTTCATCCGCAGGACGAACCCAATTTTCGGTGCTGAAGGCATAGACCGTGAGGTATTCCACGCCGTGATCGCGGCAGGCGCGCAGCACCGCGCGCAGGGATTCCGCGCCGGCGCGATGCCCAAACAGGCGCGGGCGGCCACGCTTTTCGGCCCAGCGGCCGTTGCCATCCATGATGACGGCCACGTGTCGGGGTACGTTCGGCTGGTCGGCAGAGGCGCTCACGCGTGGACTCCTCGCAGGATGGTATCCGCGCGCCGGGGACCGAGGGACAGGATGCCAACCGGCACACCGGTAAGCTCTTCCAGGCGGGCAATATATGTTTGCGCGGCGGGCGGCAAATCCTCCAAGCGCTTGGCACCGCGAGTGGTGGCCTGCCAGCCGGGATGTTCTTCATAAACAGGCTTGCAGCGGGCCAATTCGCGCACGTTGGCCGGGAAGTGGGCAACCCGCCGACCGTCGAGTTCATAAGCGGTGCAAATGTTGAGCGTGGCGAATCCGTCGAGCACGTCCAACTTGGTCAAGGCCCATTCATCCACGCCACACGTCATCACGGCGTGGCGCGCGGCGACGGCATCAAACCATCCGCAACGCCGCGGACGCCCGGTCGTTGCGCCAAATTCGTTGCCCACGCGGCGCAATTCTTCGCCGGTGGCATCGTGCAGCTCCGTGGGGAATGGCCCCTCGCCCACGCGGGTGACGTAGGCTTTCAGCACGCCCACCACGCGGTCCATGCGGTTGGGCGGTACGCCGGAGCCGGTGCAAGCGCCGCCGCTGGCCGCATTGGAACTGGTGACGTAGGGATACGTGCCAAAGTCAATATCCAGCAAAATCCCCTGCGCGCCTTCAAAGAGCATTTCCTCGCCACGGGCGACCGCATCGTACAGCAGCGGCACGGTGTCGCACACCAGCGGGCCGAGGGTTTGCATGGCCTTTTGCGTAGCCGCCAGTATTTCGGCGGCATCCACGGTGGGCGCGCCCAGCGCGGCCAGAGCGCGATTTTTTTCGGCCACGCGGGAGGTGAGCAACGTCGGAAATTCCGGATCCAGCAAGTCCGCCATGCGCAGGCCGAACCGGGCGGCTTTGTCGCCGTAGGCCGGACCGATTCCCCGTTGCGTGGTGCCGATTTGCTCGCCCTTGGCGCGGCGAGCCTCGCCTTGCGCGTCGAGCATCCGGTGATAAGGGAAAACAACGTGGGCGCGATCGCTGATGTGCAGGCGCTCCGCCACGGGGAAACCGCGCGCGGTCAAGCCGTCAATTTCCTCGACCAGCGAAACGGGGTCCAGCACCACGCCGTTGCCGATGACACAGCGCTTGCCGGCGTGGAGCACACCCGACGGCACCAGATGCAGCACAAATTTTTCGTCGCCGACTTCAACGGTGTGGCCGGCATTGTTGCCGCCCTGCGCGCGCACCACCCACGTGGCGCGTTCGGTCAAAACGTCAATGATTTTGCCCTTGCCCTCATCGCCCCACTGGGCGCCGATTAGAATCGTCGTAGCCATGCCGTCTTATACCTTGTAATAGTCCCGATACCATTCAATAAAGCGGGCGATGCCCGTTTCGAGAGGAGTGGCCGGCGCAAAGCCGACCGCGCGTTGGAGAGCGTCCACATCGGCGCAGGTGGNGGGNACATCGCCGGGCTGCATGGGCAGATNGTTGCGGGTGGCGGTGCGCCCCAGNGCCGCTTCGATGGTGGCAATAAAGTGGTCCAATTCGACGGGCGAGTTGTTGCCGATGTTATACAGCCGGTACGGCGCGGGACTGCTGCTCGGATCGGGGTGCGCGGCATCCCAGTCCGGATTGGGCGCGGCAATCTGATCGCTGGTGCGCACGACGCCCTGAACGATGTCATCAATATAGGTGAAATCGCGCCGCATTTTGCCGTGGTTATAGACATCAATGGGCTTGCCGGCGAGAATGGCCTTGGTGAAGAGGAAAAGGGCCATGTCCGGGCGGCCCCAAGGGCCATAGACGGTGAAAAAGCGCAGGCCGGTGGTGGGAAGCTGGTACAGGTGGGAGTAGGTATGCGCCATCAGCTCATTTGCTTTTTTGGTCGCGGCGTAGAGGGAAATGGGATGGTCCACGTTGTCGTGAACGGAAAAGGGCTGCTGACTGTTCAAGCCGTACACGGAGCTGCTGGAGGCATACGTCAGGTGTGGGGTACGGGCATGGCGGCAAGCTTCGAGGATGTTGAGAAATCCCGCCAAATTGCTTTGCAAATAAGCGTGGGGATTTTTGAGCGAGTACCGCACGCCGGCTTGAGCCGCCAGATGAATCACGCGGTCAAAAGGTTTGCCCGCGAACAGGGCGTTCACGGCGGCGGCATCTTCTAGCGCGCCCTTGACGAAGGTAAAACCGGGCATCTGTCGCAGGAGCGCGAGCCGCGCTTCCTTCAGGCCGACATCGTAATAGTCGTTCACGCAATCAAAACCCGTGACGGTGTCGCCCCGCTCCAACAAGGCGCGGCTGACATGAAAACCGATGAACCCGGCTGCGCCGGTGACGAGGACATTCACAAAAGTTCTCCTTGTGTGCCTGTGGCGGGCGTGCGCCCCAGCATTTGATAGGCCGCCGCCGTTGCCGTTCGCCCTTGGGGCGTGCGCGCCAACAACCCCTGCTGAATCAAGTACGGCTCATATACTTCTTCGATGGTGTCCGGCTCTTCGCCCACCGAAACCGCAATGGTGTTCAACCCGACGGGGCCGCCGTTAAATTTTTCGACAATGGTCGAGAGGATGCGTTTGTCCATTTCATCCAGCCCCTGCTGGTCCACGTCGAGCATGGCGAGGGCTTGGTCAGCCACCTCGCGGTCAATGCGATTATCGGCCCGCACCTGGGCGTAGTCACGCACCCAACGCAACAGGTTGTTGGCAATACGCGGGGTGCCACGAGAGCGGCGGGCGATTTCATGGGCGCCGTCTTCGCACAAATCCACATTCAGGATTCGGGCGGAGCGACTCACAACCTGGGACAACTCTTCGGTCGAATAGTAATCCAGTCGGTTCGAGGTGCCAAAGCGTGAACGCAGCGGGGCGCTGAGCAAGCCGCTGCGCGTGGTGGCGCCCACTAGCGTAAAGCGCGGCAGATTCAGGCGCACGCTTCGGGCGTTGACGCCCTGATCCAGCACAATATCAATCGCGAAATCCTCCATCGCGGAATAGAGATATTCCTCCACGCTTTTTTGAATCCGGTGAATTTCATCAATGAAGAGGATGTCGCCCTTTTCAAGATTGGTCAGCATGCCGGCCAAATCGGCCGGCTTGGCCAGCACCGGGCCGGAGGTCGCCTTGACATTGGCTTCCATGGCCGCGCCCAGGATGTAGGCCAGCGTCGTTTTGCCGAGGCCGGGGGGGCCGCTGAGCAAAACGTGATCCATGATGTCGCCACGCCCGCGGGCGGCGGCCACGCTCAGTTCGAGCCGCTCCCGGATTTTGGCCTGACCGACAAAATCGGCAAAGCGCCCCGGGCGCAGAGTCAGTTCAAACTCCGCGTCCGCGCGGTTCAGGGTTTCGGATATGTAGCGTTCAGCCATGTAGTCGGCAGTTCCTGAATTGCTATTTCAACAAAAAAGCCCGCGCAACACAAGCACGGGCAAAAAATGGTGCACCCGGAGGGATTCGAACCCACACGCTTTTAAGGGCATAAGAACCTGAATCTTACGTGTCTGCCAATTTCACCACGGGTGCGCCGGTTGTGAAATCGAGCCCAACATACCAGCCCCTGCCCCGCGACGTCAATGCTCTGGCGCAAAGAATATTTTGCTCCCGGCAGAGTTTTGCCGTATCTTCAACGGGAGAATTCCATGAAATACCGTGATTACTATGCTGTGCTGGGCGTGGCGCGCGACGCCTCGCCGGAGGCCATTAAAAAGGCCTACCGCAAATTAGCGCGTGAATATCACCCGGATATCAACAAATCGCCGGGCGCGGAGGCGCGCTTCAAGGAAATCAATGAAGCCAATGAAGTCCTCTCCGACCCCGAGAAACGCAAGCGCTATGACGCGCTGGGCGCGAATTGGAAGTCCGGCCAGGACTTCACGCCGCCGCCCGGCTGGGGCGACTTCCGGCGCACGCAGAGCGGGCCCGGCGGCATTCGCTTTGAATTTGGCGGCTCCGGCGGCGATTTCAGCGATTTCTTTTCGGCGATTTTCGGCGATTGGGAAGGCGCGACACGGCAATCCGCGCATTCGCGGCGCGGCGGCAGTCCGTTTGCCGACTTCGGCGGGTTTGACCCCACCGGCGGCATAGGCGGCCAGGGCTTCACCCCTCGGGGGCGCGACTATGAGACACACCTGACGGTGTCGCTGGAAGAATTATTCAGCCGCGCGCCAAAGACGATTACGCTCCAGATGCCGAATACGAGCGGCGCGGGTTCTCAGGCGCGGACGTTTCAGGTACGCATTCCGGCGGGCGCCACCGAGGGCACGCGCATCCGGCTTTCCGGCCAAGGGGAAGACGGCGGAAGCCTGTATTTGAACTTGCACGTGGCGCCGCATCCGGTTTTCAAGCTCAACGGCCACGATTTGGACCTATCGCTGCCCATCGCCCCGTGGGAAGCTGTACTGGGCGCGAAAGTTCATGTGCCCACGCTGGAAGGCACGGCTGTCTTGACCATTCCGCCGGGCACGCAAGGCGGCGCACGTCTGCGGCTGGCCGGCAAAGGCCTGCCCAACAAGCGCGGCACACGGGGAGATATTTTTGTCACCCTGCGCATCGCGATTCCCAAATATCCGACGCCGCAGGAAAAGGCCTTGTTTGAGCAATTGGCGCGCGAATCCTCATTCCGTCCGCGCAATCGCTAGGCCGTCGCGGTCCCGTTGACACAACGCCAATGGGCGTGATACGTTTTTGCTCATGGCAGTGACGCCCCCACTCACTCAAGTTTTGGCCGCAACCGTGGATGGCTGCACATTGGTTGTCGTACCCACCATGGCCAACTTCAAATTGGCGCCGGCCTTCAAGCAGGCCGTGCAGGCCGCGCGCCTGTCCGACAGCGCCTTGGTGGTGGTGGACATGGCAAATTGCCGAACCATGGACAGCAGTTTCATGGGCACTCTGGCGGGCCTTGGGCGAACGGCGGGCAAGGACGGCCAACCCGCATTGGTTTTAATCAATCTGGGGCCAGCTCCGGCGGCATTGCTCAAGGGCTTGGGGATTGATCGTCTGCTCAAAATCTATCCCGCCGGCCATCTGCCCGACGGACTGGGCGACTTATCTCATTTGACGGCNANTCTGCAACCCGTCGAAGCCGAACGGAACACAGCCCTCGACTTGACCGCTTTGATGTACGATGCGCATGAAACACTTTCGCGCGTCAGTCCCGAGAATCTGAAACGGTTCCAGGATGTGCTCGCATTCCTGCGCGAAGACCTGGCACGCCTGCAGTAGATTGAGCATAAAATTACAGTTGGTGAGGCCCTCGGCTTCCTGCTAGGGTACATTTGAACAGCGATGTTACGTAGGACTTTCAAATTTCAATCGGAAGTGGCGGCATTCACGGATGCCGTTCTGGTGGCGGTCACACTGTTGCTGGCGCTTGCCACGCACAAAGTTCTGGCATGGTTGTTCCCCGCCGGCACGTTTGCCATTTTCGACATGTTCTGGTCCAACTCCTGGCTCTACATACTGATTGTGCCGGTTTATGGCTTTGTGTTGGATTTTTCCGGGCTGTATCGCCAGATCATCGGGGTGTCGCCTGTCCGGCGTTGGCAACAAGTCACTCGCGCCAGTCTGTTGAGCTTCGCGATACTGCTGGGCCTGCTGTATGTGCTCCGCCTGCACATGATTCCCCGCACCATTTTGGCCATTCACTGCATCTATACGATTGCGGCCATTGGCATCCGGGCCAATTATGTGCAACCCTTTCTGGCTGGCCGGAGTCCCCGCCGCCGGATTTTGCTGGTTGGCAGCGGCGAACAGGCCACATCTGTTTTAGCGTGGTTGCGCCACCCGGATCGCGCCCATGATTTTGAAATGGTCGGTTTTCTCACGCCGCCCGGTCAAACAACGCCACCCGATATTCAGCATTTGGGTTCGCCGGACGACCTCTCCACGGTTCTGCACAGCACCGTGGTGGATGCCGTAATTCTCCTCTCCCACGGCCTCACGACGGAAACGACCACCGCCATCATTCGCCAATGCGAAACCGAAGGCATTGAAGCCTGGCTGATGGCCGACTTCCTGCAAAGCACCATCGCAGAAATCAGTCTGGATGAAATCGCCGGCGAGCCGATGCTCATCTACAGTTCCACCGCAAAATCCGCCTGGTCGCTGATGTTCAAGCGCCTGATGGATATCATTCTATCCGCCGTTGGCTTGATTGTGCTGTCGCCCTTGTTTCTGGGAATCATGCTGGCCATACGGCTCACCTCCCCCGGCCCCATTTTNTTCAGCCAAATTCGTTCGACNCTTCGCGGGCGAACGTTCCGCATGTATAAATTCCGCACCATGGTGCCGGACGCAGAGAATATGCGCGACACNCTGGAAGACCTCAATGANGTCAGCGGGCCGGTATTCAAAATCAAGGATGACCCGCGGGTGACNNCNGTGGGCCGCTGGCTGCGGCGTTATTCGCTCGACGAACTGCCCCAGCTCTGGAACGTCCTNATTGGCGACATGTCCATCGTGGGCCCGCGCCCCCCCATTCCCGCCGAGGTGGAACAATATGAAAGCTGGCAGCGCCGACGGCTTTCCATGCGCGCGGGATGCACCTGCCTCTGGCAAATCAGCGGACGCAACCACTTGCCCTTTGAAGAGTGGATGCGGCTGGACCTGAAATATATTGACACGTGGTCACTGGGGCTGGATTTCAAGATTATCTTGAAAACATTCGGCACCATCTTCCGCGGAACAGGCTATTAATCCATGAGGAATTCGCCGCGGCGTCCCTGCATTTTTTTTGACCGCGATGGCGTGGCCAACCGCAGTCCGGGCCCGGGCTATGTCAATCATCTGGACGATTTCCA
>JGI24710J26742_10004022_pt1 | contig 12271 bp, 4 predicted proteins | sample BioPla2DNA2_FD_26742 | JGI IMG/M metagenome (IMG submission 26742) | reverse complement strand
TCGACAGTACTACATCCTTCCAAGAATGCAGTCTCGATAGTTAACTGCCCTGGTAAAATATTTACAGTCTTGATTTGTGAGGGTAAAGTATAACCGTCAAGCACTCCTTTTATGCTGTATGTCGATGCAGTATTCAATATACTCAACTGGTTATTAGCGCTCATAAGAGAACGAAGTATGGTTCCATCCATATCAACAGCAGATTCGTTTGGAGCAGTAATAGACAGTTCTTCTAACCTAGTAATCCCCGCAAACGAATACTGGCTGACAGAAGCTGTTAAACTTAGGCTTAATTTGGTTGTTTTTCTGGGGAGTGCATTATTTGCAATTTCTGTTACTCCCATGCCACTGAGACTTTCTGGCAATACGCATTCTATACCATCACCAAAACTCTTAATTATCTTACTGCCAGCTATACTGCCTTCTGAATAAACCCACTTATCTTCGTTGCTAGATCCATAATTAATCGCGAGCCCTTCCACATAATTAACGCTTATATTCTTTGATGTCGTTAAGTCGTTATATTTAGCCTTGTCAACTGCATCTAAGTTATCATCAACATACAATTCGATGCCTGGAACCGACACTCCAGCCTGCCATCTTTTTAGAGTGTTATTAATGAAATCTATTCCTTGATATGGTGAGCTCGTGGCCCCAAATATAACTAGTGTGCCAAGTTTCGTTGAATTTTCAAATGCATAATTTTCTATTCGTTCAAATCCGCTGGGCAATACAACTGCTTCTAAAGAATCACAGTTGCTAAACGCACTCACTCCCACTACCTTCCAATTTGAATTTGTTATATCTTCTGGAATAACATGTGTTATGTGCGTATTACCATAGAATGCTTTATCCATTACCTTTTTGACATTTGTTGGAATCATAACAACAGTAGAAAGCGATATACTTTGCTTGTAAGTGTACACTATACCATCCCCAATAATTACCAAACCACTTGGTTTATTTAACAACCATTTTGTACCGTAGAATGCATCCTGGCCAATACTGTTTATAGTTGTTGGCATTCCAGGGACCATAACTTCTGGATCAGACTCATCTGATATGTAAAAATTAGCTAAAGCTGACGCTCCATAAAAGGCATTCTTCCCTATTACATTAAGCTCATTTTCTGGAGACGCGTGTGACTTTATGTATACATTTTTAAGAGCAATGGCTCCACTAAAGGCATCATTTCGAATTTCTCTGATGCTGGTATCAAATCTAACAGTCTCTATGTATTTGCAGTTTCTAAACATTCCTTCAGCTATATAGTCGTTTTGCTCTATAATTTCAACTTCTTTCAAATTAGTTGGGGTCTCAGCACCAAAAATTTCCTGTAAAGTCTTGCTTGAAGTAACCGTAAGCTTACTTAGCACATTTCCAGCTTTTCTATACACATACGCTAAATCAAAATTGCTAGTTGGAATAAAGTCTAATATCTTTAAGTTAATGTTTCGTAGTAAAACGGCTTGAGAAAACGCATCTCTTTCAAAGGATACTGTAGATTCAAAACTAACTTCTTTGACTCTAGCATCAAACGCATAATTCAATATACGTGTAACATCTTTCTCAACATATACGCCAGGTATAAATATTTTGGATGGTATCTCAACTATCTCCTCATTACCTAGGTATTGTACTAACTGAACGCCTACCGCCCCATCTGCCTTATAAGACCATAGACCATCCGTGGATATGCTGTTTAAATCAACTATTTTTCCTTCATTATAATATTGTTGCCAGTTTGCATTTGCACTACTAGTTCCGTATTTAGCTGGTCCTTTTACATATATTTTCAAAACATTATAGGTTTCATCATTCCTGTAAAATACATTAGCACCTAAATTTATCGGGTTTTCACTATTGAAATTTGCACGTATTAGCTTACTACAATTTCCAAACGCAGCATTGCCCACATCTCTCACGCTTGCAGGTATATTTACACTAAGCAGTGATGAACATCCATAAAAAGCCTTTTCTCCTATCCTCTGCAGCGTTTCAGGTAAAATAACACTCTCTAATGATGTGTTGCCTACGAATGCAAATGATTCAATAGTTTCTAATTCAGTACCTTCTCTAAATGTTACGCTAGTTAAACTCGTACACCCTTCAAACGCATCGCTAGATATTGTTTTAACTGATGCTGGTATTTCTATAGTCTCTAGTGCGGTACATTGTTTGAATGCATCAGGCGCGATTTGATATAACGTGTTTGGTAAGGAAATGCTCACTACATTGCTTGCTAGTACTGGATTACTATAAATCGAAGCATTACCAATCCCTACTACTGGTTTACCTGCGTAATAATTGGGGACAACTATGGATGTCATGTCGCTAGGTACGTTAACCATGCTAGAGACTATATATCCCGTGCCATCTTGGTTGAGAATATAATCTATTCCTAAAGTTGCATCTGCCGTAATAGGTTCCCATCTAGCATACACTGTATAACTAGAAGTCAATGGCATATATGCTCCACCACCAGTAGTGTCCCATTTAGTCGTAAAATCTATTTCCTTATACCACCCTAAGAAAACAAATCCCGTCCGACCAGGTTGTGGTTTAGGTATAATGGGTATAGAATTATGTTTGGCTGTAAAATTAGCAGGCGCGTTTGTTACATCATCCATAGTATTGACATCAAACGTTATCGTGTAACTGTTGATTGTGTACCTAGCCTCAAAATCCGATGCTTCACCGTAAACATAAAACAGGTTACATGGGAAAGCAATAGATTTGACATTTAGATGCTCAGGAACCGTATTAGCCTTATCAATCCAACCACTTATTTCGTCGCGCACTATCCTAAAATTACTTAATTCCCAGCCTTCTTGACCCAAACCATGACTCTCATTATTTCCTCTATAAATTTGGTCTTTGTATATTATTAAACTTCCCTTGGTAGTGTCGAAGAACTTAACTCCCGAACCAGCATAATCTTCGTTAGTTAATACCCAGTACGTTATATCATCCACTATCATACGATCAATACTAAACCGTGTTGTCCTCCAACCATCAAATTTATGGCCTGTTCTTGTGGGGTCTATGATATCTGCAGGTTCTAACCCAAACGATACATACTCGTTGAACTCATCACGCAAGTTTTTGTTAGGTAACTTGTCATTGCCACTGTATAGGTTAGTAACTGCGAGTTCGTAAGTATTCTTTTCATAACGAGGTCTTAGTGTAATGTTTGCCTTTACCGCACTTGCACTTTCACCAGCTGGGTAAACATCCCATCCTGTAAAATTATGACCTTCTTTTTCCGGAATACCTACTCCAGAATTATTGAATAAAGCTTCGGCATTTTTACCGTACTCCACCTCATTCAATTGATAAATATCTACATTGTCTTTGTTTTGCCACGTTACTTTAAATGTCTTATATTTGAACCGAGCAACAAATGTCTTATTTTCTACAACTACTTTATCTATTTGATCTTCAGGCTCCCAGCCTAAGAATTCTTTCCCTACCGTAGCAAGTGCAATTTCGGCAGTATTATCTGGCGTCGCCACTTCCTCACTGGGATTACCCACTGGCGGTCTAACAATCTTCTGTCCATGCTCTACATTTAATACTACGTTTTCAATTTGGGAATCTATGTTAAAAATGACATTATAAATCTTAATATCATACTTTGGCTTTAAGATAAAATTCTTTCTTATGGCATTCGCGTTCCAATATGCCATTGACACTGGCTCTATAAAGGATCCATTGTCATAGATATACCACATCCCTGTATATCCTATCTTTTCAGGCAAAGCTGGCATTGCGCTTAGTTTTTTACCCTCTACTACTAGATATTCAGCAATTAACTGCTCACTATCTCCTTCCTCAAATCTTACTCTATATATATTCAACCAGTTAGCATAAATGGTAACCATTTCTTCCTGTTTAATTATATTTTCTGATAAAACCCACCTGTTTGAAACAGAGGGATTTTCATCTTCCGTATACCAATTGTCAAACTCATATCCTTCTCTTGTAGGCGTTGGATCATCAAGTTCTATAGTGCTGTCAAATTTAGCAGTGGTTTCGTAAAAACTATCGCCTTCTGGACTTACATAACCATTCTTCGGATATACCCGTACGTTTACATTCTTTGCAACATATCTAGGCCTCACTATCGTATCTTGCGTAATATTTTCAAAACTGTTGGCCCAATAACCAAGATCTTCATCAAAAGTATATCCATATTTTATTGGCGGTTGTCCTGGGTCCAATGCACTTTCTTGATATTTGACCTGTTGCTCATCAACTACCGTGCCATCTTCGGCCATGAAAGTCACTGTATATTCTAATTTTGAGAAGTGAGCGAATATGTATAACGGACTATTAATATTTTTAAGGGCATCGCCTGTTAAGCTCCAAATTGCTTTGTGTCCTGTCATGCTTGGTGGTGTGGGGTTTTCTACACTTCCTTCTTTAGGAACAAAAAACTCTTCATAAATTATGTATTCGTTATCTTGGTATGTTATGCTTTCCTCTAAATCTGGAAACGATGGAGCGTATGCGGAACCTATTAAATAATAGACTGGGAATGTTTTTTCCCACTTTGCATATAATGTTAGATTACCTTCAACAATGTCTAAATCGAAATCCCAAGGAACCGTAAAACCAGAATCTTTATACCACCTTATAAATCTATATCCTTCTAGAGTTGGACTTGCTGGCCTCTTATTTACACTTATCGTATTACCCGCGATAATTGTGACAGGAGGCAGTATTTCTGTGGAAGTAGTCAGGTTAAATGAAACCTCACACTCTTTCGAGGTGTATACAGCTATTACAGTAGCGTCATTAGTAATATTATTGAGCTCTGAGCTCCATGAGCCCGTAAACCTAGTTCTGCCTATTTCAGTAGGTGGTCTAATCCCCTCTAGTACATTTGCATATTCTGAGTACATGTTGGTACCATACGGAATATCTTCAATTGATTCTATCGTTTGTAATTTACCCTCTGAATCATAGTAACAAAATGTGACAGTATGTTTTTTTATGGTGTAAATACTCTTAACTCGTATATTGCCAGTGTATATCCGAGTGAAAACCTCCCTNTCCCAAACTCCATNGTACCCCTCCCAAATAGGGACAGAAGGANCATCGGCTAACTCATCTCCCANCTTCACATACTTTACTATTTCTTCTCCATCATTAGGGCCACCGACTACTTCAAAAGTTACTGGCACTAAATCGACCCATTTTGCATAAATTGTTGTGTCTTCCTGAATTGTATCAACAGAAAAGTTCCACTTGTTAATCTTTCCTATTTCTTTATACCAGCCATCAAATGCCTTTTGTATGCCGTCTGGTTTTACAGGCTCTCCGGGATTTCTAACTGTTTTAAACTTACCTACGCGCTGATCTTCAATAGTCGCAGCACCATCTAGTCCGACATCAAAACTTACAGTGTAAAGAGCAGCAGTAGTAGCATCGGCGGAAACTGTTATGATAAATTTAGCTTGCGCTTTTTTATATTCAACAACCACTTCCAAAGAATCATCTTCTTTTGTTGTGTCAAAGTTTAATATTTTTATTTCATCTTGAATATCTGATAGCATCAGTGAAGACTCAATGCCGTCTGATCTTTTGACTAAAATTTTCATTCCAGTTAAATCAAACTTATCACCTATTGCATATTCCGTCTTATATTCGCTACTGGAGTCTATGGAAATACCCTCGATTGTTACACCAGAGCAAGCAGTAAGCGAAAGTACTACCATACTTGCCAACACAATCAAAATTAAAATTAGAAATATCTTTTTAGCCATCTAAGACTCCGAAAAATAAATTAGGCTTGAATTATCGCGCTTACGTATGTGTTTTTTCGCTCGCGTGCGCATATTCATATATTTTTAATTATATATAAGTGCATGTTAAAAATCAACAACTAAACTATCTATGTTTCGTGTTAGTATTGTGAACATTTTGTATGCTTGTGTGAATCCTGCCTTTTTTGTATCATATTTGTATGCAGATGATGAGTTTTTCGCAAACTGAATTAGACCAGTTAGTTGCCCTTCATAAAAGCAGTTTTATGGATGGGGATTTTTATATTGATTATTTCATAAAACATAAACTACCAAACTGCGACTGCTTTGTCGAAAAGCGCGACGATAAAATTGTTTCTGTTGCCTATGCCAAAAAAATAGATATCTATGTCGGCAACACCCTAATGCAAGTGCCTTTCTTGACTGGAGTAGCAACTGATAGTGCATACCGCCACCAAGGATTAGCAAAAAAACTATTAAATGAAAGCTGTGAACACTATAAAAATCTCGGAATGCCATTTATTTTATTGCATCCTTTTAACCATGATTTTTATAGAAAGCAAGATTATGTTACCGTGAGTAACATGGTGAATATAAACACCGTTAAACTTAAAACAATAATGCATAAACCAATACAAAAACTTGCTATAGAACCCTTAAAACAAACTGATTTTTTGATATGCTTAACACTATATAATGAGTTCACTAAAAATCTTGTCGGATACCATAAAAGAGATAATGATTATTATCAAATTCTTTTTGCCGAACATTTTGGAGATAGTGGAAAGGGATANCTTTTGTTGGATAACGGGATGCCTTTTGGCTATTTATTACACGATGGTAAAAATGTTAGAGAACTTATAATCCCTACATTAGTAAACGTGGAATTCCCACCTAATATTATCTTAAATAATGCAGTTATCTCACCCGAAATATTTCTACAAAACAAACTACCCGTACCCCCTCTTCAAGAGCATACTATGGGTAGAGTGGGAGATGTTTTTGCCATCTTAAAAAACGCTTTTTATAATCAAAATTTTTCAGGGACTTTTTCATTCAATACAAATAACCAATCCTTTGAAACAACTGTTGTCAATGGAAGATATGTAAAAACCTCTCTTTTGACAGATTATAACCCACACTTACCTTCAGAAAAAGACATACTGCTTGCCTTTTTTGGCAATAATAAAAGTGTTTTGCTTTTTAATAATGCTTTTACGGTGTATAATATGTTTATACTTGATACATATTAGGGATGGGGAAATCAAATTAGTTTTTATTTATAGCGTAATATCTAAATTGAGTTCACTTTTCTAGACATAACGACATAACGAGAAGAGGTATTTATGGGCAAGTCTAACGCAACTAATACGAGAGAAAAAAAATTTCTATTAATTGCTATTTCAATAATTTTAATAATAGCTTTTGTAACGAGTACTGTAATATTTTCTGTATATTATTTTAGTAAGTATTCAAAGAATCCAGAAATAACCGCAAGAGCAGAGAACATCATTCTAATGATAGGTGACGGTATGGGAGAAAAACATATTGAGGTTGCCTCGCTATATGAAGGCGCTCCTCTGACTATCAATTCTAGCCTGCCAGAGTATGGTTACGTTAAGACTCGCTCTTTAACCCCAGGTCCTACAGATAGTGCAGCTAGCGCGACAGCTATGGCCACTGGTAAGAAAGTTTGGAATCGTACAGTCTCAATGTTTAATGGTAAGCCACTAGAAACAATTACCGAGCTTGCCCAAAAAGCTGGTAAAAAGACAGGGCTCGTAACAACAAAATCTGTTACTGATGCAACCCCCGCTGCTTTTTCAGCTCATGTAAAACATCGTAAAAACCAAAGTGAAATCGCATTACAACAAATTGAAAATTCTAATTTAAATGTTTTGTTCGGTCTAGGACAAGAATACTATGCTCCCTATTCTACTAAAATCGCTAATGATACCCGAGATTACTTTACAAGCTTTTCCCAACTAAGCTCTGCAAGTAAAGAAAGTGTTTTTTGCATATTACCTGACGACGGAATAAGTACCATTAGTAACTCAGAAGAAACCCTAAGGGTCCTAACTGAAAAAGCTCTGGATATCTTATCTAAAGATAATCCGAATGGTTTTTTCCTTATGGTTGAAGGAGCAAAGATAGACACCATGAGTCATGATAATAACATGCAAGGTATGATTAATGAGTTAATGGCATTTGATGACGCTGTTGTCACCGCGCTACATTTTGCCCGAACTAATAAAAACACCACCGTTATTGTACTGGCAGATCACGAAACTGCAAGAATCCGCATTCCTGCTGATGCCGAAGCTAATGACATTAGTGATAAATGGTTTAAGTCAAGCATACATACAATGAGAGATGTTCCCTACTTTGCATTTGGTCCTGGGGCATCAGAAATACCCGATGAGATTGATAACACCGATGTGTTCTTGATAATGAAACAGTTATTTAATATTCCGTAATAAGTTAGTTTATATGAATATATCTTAGGAGGCGTTATGAACTCTGTTATTGAAAATGCCGTTAATTGGGCAAGCAAATTAGGCTTTGATGAACAATGGATAAAGAAGATACAAGCTTATGATCCCTGTGTGGAACTAGTACCATTTGACGAGAAGAACAAGGTGCTTTTTGCTAAAAAAGATCTTATGTTAAACTTAATATGTTATCTTAACTATTGCGATATAGCAGAAGCCTACTATACTAAAAAGAACATTCCGCAACATATACTAATCGACACACTGTTGGATATAAAAATATGGGCCTATAGACACAAGGAAATTTTTGGTGAATATGGACTTAAAGAAATTAATTGGACTCAAAACAATATAAAGGGCGTACTATTTAGAGTAGGAAGATTACAATACAAGTTTGGTAAAGCCTATTACTGGTCAAGAAAACATAAACTTAGAATAGGAGAGCCAATTTTAGAAATACACATTCCCAGAGGCGAACGACTTGTCTTTTCCGAATGTGAATTTTCATTCAGTTACGCAAAAGAATTTTTTGCTAATTATTTCCCTGAATACAAATATAACCACTACACATGTGGTTCGTGGATGCTTGATGACAAAACATTACCAAACCTTTTAAGTGCTGATTCAAATATACTCGCTTTTCAAGATGCTTTTCACGTACTTCTACGGGTGCGAAAATATGACTGCATTAGATTTGTTTTCGGAGAACATAAAAATAGTAAAAACCTGGATGACCTAGTTACTAAAACTTCCTTCCAAGCAAGCTTAAAAGAGCATATTTGCTCAGGTAAGCCTTGTTATGTTGGATACGGCATTTTAAAAGACGATTATAAGTAATCTGATTTTGTAAAACACTTAGCGTTTGCTGCTACGCTTAATTTAATAAAATCTTAACTTTAATTTNCTACACTTATCAATGNACTCATTGGTGGCAATATATTAACGAATTNCTCAGTAAGTTCGTTTTTATAATTTCCCCTTAGCGCACAATCCATGTTTGTCACATTTACAAAAACCACAACCTTTCCTCTTGTTAAAACCAACAACCCTTCTTTCTCCTTTATCTCCAAGGGTGCGTTAATTAATTCGTCTCTGTACTTCTTTCTAAATGTTCCTAATTTAATATAGTGATTCAATATATCTTCATCCCATCCCGATATTGGAAATGTTTCCCTATTTAATGGATCCTCAAATCCTTGCATCCCAATCTCATCTCCATAGTACAAAGTAGGAACTCCTGGCAATATATATTGTAAGACAGAAGCCACATATAACCGTTTTTTAGCTATGTTATATGCATCTACCGGCAATTTATAAAGGCTCCTTTCATGTTTAGTTTGAGGCACTTCTATATCTGCTAAAGCTGTAAGTATTCTCACAGTATCATGTGTCCCAAGTAGTGTCATGCATGAATCAATGGCACATTTTGGATAGTTTTCATAAATCTCGTATATNCTATTAATAAATGATTTTACATCACAATCTTTCATCAGTTTAATTATGGCATCTTTAAATGGATAATTCATAACGCCATCTAACTGATCGCCCATAAAATATCTTCTTTTTTCACCGTAACTTTCTTTTGTGCTAGCATCTTCCCAAACTTCTCCTATAATGACCGTGTCTTGAGAAATATCCTTGCAACTTTTCCTTATTTTTTCTACAAAAGAGGAAGATAACTCATCCACAACATCTAGTCTCCAGCCTCTTATACCCATTTGAGTCCACTTTTCTATAACGCCATTTTTGCCCGTTATTAACTCATGATAACCTTTTGCGCTCCTTGCAACAGTCGGTACCACCGTTACTCCCCACCAACAAAGATACTCATCGGGCCAGTTTGTAAAAGTAAACCAATCATAATATGGACTCTCTTTAGATTGATAAGCACCTATGCTATCATATTTACCTAGTTTGTTGAAATAGATACTATCTGAACCGGTATGATTAAACACGCCATCTAAAATTATACTTATCCCTCTTGCCTTTGCCTTATGTATAAGCTCTTTCAATTCTTCTTCAGTTCCAAACAATTCATCAATTTNCAAATAATCACCAGTGTCATACCTATGATTGCTAAAACTTTCAAAAATAGGAGAAAAATAAATACATGTTACGCCTATGTTTTCCAAATAATCTAGTTTGGAAATAACACCTTTAAGATTACCTCCGAAAAAATCATCCGCCATATAGCCACGTTCGTCGCCTATTGATGGTTGTTGGTTCCAATTATTAAATATTCCGTGTCTAGGTCTAGAGCCATCTTCTATTCTCGCAAAACGATCAGGGAAAATATGATATATTAATCCACCCTTTAGCCAATCTGGTGTGATAAACTGAGACTTAAATACAGTCAGCTGCCATTCTGGCAACCAGTCTCCAATCACTGCCTTTCCCGTATTTTTATTCCTTCCTACAAATAAAATCCCATCTTCTGTTTGTATTTCAAACCTATAATAATGGACTCCGTCAATCCCAATCGTGAACTTTGTTGTATAAACATTGTAAGATCCTTCTTGATATTTAAATGTCAGTGGGAAATAAACTATATGCCCATCAGAGTCTCTTCTCAAAACCAACTTAACCCATGTTGCACATATTGAAACATGTACTGGAAATGTAATTTCAATTTCTTGAGTCGTTGAAACCGCTCCGAAAGGCTTTTTATATTCTGTACTTCTTGAGTTATATAATACTTTTCTCATTATCTAATACTTGCTTTGTTTTAACTCATGCAAAAATAAAGAGAAGGTTCCCCTTCTCTCTATCTCATTATTTAAATCTATCAAGGCGCCAAATTCTAGTGGCATATTCTTCTACGCTTCTATCCGCAGCAAAAAAACCTGCATATGCTGTGTTTTTTAGTGACATCCTTTGGAAACGATATTTGTCCTTATATGCCTCATCCACTGCATTTTGCGTATCTANATAACTAGCAAAGTCTGCAAGTACAAAGTATGGGTCTGCGTATCCATTTCTTCCCAATGTAAGACTGTCTGCTATTTCTGAGAACTTTACACCGTTGATCCCCTTTCTCAACAATTCAATTATATTCCTAATCCTTTCATCATTGGAATAATACTCAGTAGGATTATAGTTAGGTCTTAACTTTTCAACCTCATCTTCAAATAATCCAAAAATAAAGATATTCTCATCCCCTACTCGTTCATGAATTTCAACGTTAGCACCATCCATTGTTCCGATTGTGACAGCACCATTTATCATAAACTTCATATTGCCCGTTCCAGAGGCTTCCTTTCCTGCTGTTGAGATTTGTTCACTTATTTCTGCTGCAGGCATAATTATCTCTGCCAAACTAACCCTGTAGTTTTCTAAAAATACTATCTTAATCTTGTCCTTTATGTCTGGATCATTATTAATTACTTCACTCATCATGTAGATTAGTCTAATAATCAATTTTGCCATATAATAAGAACTAGCAGCCTTTGCCCCAAAAATAAATGTTCTAGGAGTAATATCCAAATCTGGATTCTCTTTCAATCTCAAATATAAATCCAATATATTAAAAGCATTTAGTAGTTGTCTTTTGTACTCGTGTAATCTCTTAACTTGCACATCAAAAATGCTGTTAGGATTTACAGTCACACAATTAGCTTTACTAATATATTCCGCTAATCTTTCCTTGTTTTTTACTTTTATTGCGTGCCAGCGATCTAATACGTCATGGTCTCCTTGAAATTTCACAAGTTTCTCAAGTGCAGTAGGATCAGTTAAAAACTTATCGTTACCTGTTAATTCCTTAATAAACTCTGTGAGCAATGGATTTGCTTGCGCTAACCATCTTCTATGTGTAATACCATTTGTTACATTTGTAAATTTCTCTGGTGCAATTTTATAGTAATCCGAGAAAATTGTTTGTTTTAAAATTTCAGAGTGTAATGCAGAAACCCCATTAATTGTATGAGAAGATGCTAAACAAAGATTTGCCATTCTAATTTCTCCATCCGAAATAATTGCATTTTCGCTTATTCTTTGCCAGTCACCAGG
>JGI24710J26742_10004015_pt1 | contig 12280 bp, 8 predicted proteins | sample BioPla2DNA2_FD_26742 | JGI IMG/M metagenome (IMG submission 26742) | reverse complement strand
GAAATATCAAGGCTTGATAGTAATAAGTAAGAACCACTGGTTGTTTGCATAAGGTTTATAATCTGCCTGACATAACTAGGATTTGCACCTTCTCCACATAACAAAAAAGAGCTTTGGGTCAAAGAGCCTCCCGATTTGTGCATACTAAACGCAGACATATCCGCACCCGCTGACATTGCAGAAACAGGCATATTGTCGCCAAAATAAAAGTGTGTTCCGTGCGCCTCGTCTACCAAAACTTTTATATCTTTTTCGTGTGCTAGTTTTACAATTTCTTTTATGTTTGAGCAAACACCATAATATGTTGGATTATTTACAAGCACTGCTTTGGCATCTGGATTTTTTAAAATTGCATTTTTAACATCGCTTACAGACATTCCAAGAGTAATTCCCAGTCGCTGACTGACCTGCGGATTTATATACACTGGCACTGCCCCACACAACACAAGTGCATTTATTACGCTCCTATGCACATTTCGTGGCAAAATTATTTTATCGCCTTTTCTAAGCACTGAGAGTATCATCGCTTGAACTGCGCTTGTTGTTCCGTTAACCATAAAAAAGGCTTCTTTAGCTCCAAAAGCACTTGCCGCGAGCTCTTCTGCCTCTTTTATTACCCCTACTGGATGGCAGAGATTGTCAAGCAGTTTCATAGAGTTTACATCAACCTCTAGACACTGCTCACCTAAAAAATCCTTCAAATCCTTATTCCCTTTTCCTCTTTTATGCCCAGGCACATCAAAGGGAACAATCCTTTTTGCTTTAAGCTCCATCAATGCTTCATATATTGGCGCTCTTTCTTGATTATTCAAATTCATTTCCCCTTAGTATACATTTGTGCCACTAAAAATCTCTATCATTTCTTGCCTTAAACTGTTTGTAATATTAAGCCTTGTTTTTGGAGAAATCTCGTACACATCTGCGTTAAACAAGTAGTCTTGTAATGTTACATCTTTTATCAGCATTTTTGTATGAAAGATATTTGACTGATAAATATTGACATCTATTGCGTCGTATTTTTCCAGTATTTTTGGATCAATATAATCTTGAATCGAAGTTATTTGATGGTCTATATAAAGCTTTTTTCCCATCACATTTCGTGTAAATCCCCTAACCTTGTAATCCATAGTTATAATGTCCGAATCAAAGCTACCTATTAAAAAATCAAGCGTTGACAGCGGTGTTATCTCGCCACAAGTTGCAACATCAATATCAACTCTAAAAGTTGCAATTGCATTGTCTGGGTGATATTCAGGGTATGTGTGGACTGTGACATGGCTTTTGTCAAGGTGGGAAACAACCGTTTCACCGTTCATATTTTTTGTCATAGACTCTTCTGCAATCAAAAAAGTAACGCTTGCACCTTGTGGGTCATAATCCTGTTTAGAAATATTTAAAACCGTTGCCCCTATCATTTCTGTAAGCTTTAGCAAAATTCCCGTTAGCCTTTCTGAATTATATTGCTCGTCAATATACGCTATATAATCTAGCTGTTCCCGCTGTGTTTTTGCATAACAAACATCATAAATATTAAAACTTAGGGATTTTGTTAAATTATTAAAACCATAGAGTTTTATTTTGTTTTCCATAACATACCTCCAAATAAAAAAATAGTTGTATTGCGAATACCACAATACAACTATAGAAAAAGTCAAACTAATATTATTAATTACTATTTGCAAACAACTGCTTTTATTAATTAATTTTTAGTTTTCAGAGTCTATATAGCAAGAACTACTTTTACTACTCTTATTGACCGTTTCACAAGTGTGTACCTGGTACACTTTGGTTATAAAGTAACCAACTTATAAAAGTTGCGCTCTTAACGCAATCAATAATGTGGCATAAACCACGCTCGGCAGTTGACCCGGCTGTCCGTCTGGCCTTAGCTTTTATAATAAAAGCGGTCAAGAAGTCCTCGTCATATTTAAATGACTCAAAAACTGTTTTTAAATATAACACACATATTTTTATATGTCAATTAGTTTTTGAGAATTTTATTTTCATCTTTTATTTTCTTAATTTTGCCACAACTGTAAGTCTCAATTTTTATTATAAGTCTTAAAAAATCAGATATAAATCTAAATAAAGCATTTAATCCTTCATTTTTCATAGCTGAGATTGTTATTTTATTATGTCCAAAAACAGCTGTTTTTCAATGTAAAAATCTGCTGTAATTGTGCAATGTTTTATTGGCATAATAAGTTTTAATAACACTTTTCATTGGAGGAAAAAATGGCAAATAAAAGAAAAATATTTTTAGCATCGCTAATTTTTATAATTTGCCTTTGTTTTTTTGGATGTTCAAGTCCCAAGGACAATAGGGTTGCAGCCTCAAACCCACTGCAAGCATCAAAGGATGAAACTACAATTGTTTTAATGTCAGACACCCAATTCTATAGCAAAAGTAATCCTAATATTTTTTATAATATGACACAATATCTTGTTAGCAATCAAAAAATGCTAAACTTATCTTATGTAGTTCATACTGGTGATTTGGTCGAAAATTTTGACAACGAAAACCAATGGCAGGTTGCAAGCAATGCAATGTATACACTAGGCAAAATTCCACACGGCGTTTTGGCAGGAAACCACGACACTGCCCCTTTGCCAAATAACCGTGAAAACTTTGAAAAATATTTTGGTGAAAATCGCTTTAAAAACTATAAATGGTATGGTGAAGGTAACAATAATAACAGTGACCATTATGACCTTGTAAAAGTTGGAAAAACGGATTTTATCTTTGTATATTTGAGTGATAATCCTACACAAAAAAATATAGATTTTGCAAATTATGCTTTTCAAAAATATCCACAACACATTGGTGTTCTTTGTGTTCATAATTATTTAAACCCAAAGCAAAAACTAAGCCCTGTAGGCAAAAAACTTCAAAATGAAATCGTTGCAAAAAACAAAAATATATATATGGTCTTTTGTGGGCATTTTTTTGACACCAACTGTGTTCCCGTCCAGTTTGATGATGATAATGATGGGCAAAAAGACAGAACCGTTTATCAAATCATTGCAAATTATCAACACATAACAGATGGTGGATATATGTTGTTTATAAAAATTAATGACAACAAAAAAACTGTCAGCGCTATTTCTTACTCACCTGTTTTAAACGACTATTTAAAAGACAGTCAAGATATAACAACAAATAGATTTAGCTTTCCAATTCCTTGGGATATGTAATAATGCATAAAATCTGTATTTTTTTACCTGCTTAGTTCTCCTTGAAAATATTGTATTTTTTGATATAATATATAGTATAACAAATATACAATACCGTATCGTTTTTCGATACGGTGTTTTTTCATTTAGAGGTGTTTTATTTTTATGTTAAAAAAGTATGCCAATGATTTAAAACTTGAGTTTCAAGGCTACGATGCTAAATCCCTGTCAAAAGATATTATGACGGGTCTTACTGTTGCAGCTGTGGCTCTTCCACTTGCTTTGGCATTTGGTGTAAGCTCTGGTGCCGACGCTGCCGCTGGTTTGATTACGGCGATTTTCGCAGGCGTTTTTATAGCTGCACTCTCAGGTGCATCATTTCAAATTTCTGGCCCCACTGGAGCAATGGCAGCGATACTACTGCCTTTGTCTGCAAAATTTGGAATAAAGGGAATTTTAACAGCCGGACTTTTATCTGGAGTTATTTTGCTAATTTTTACAATGCTTAAAGTAGGCAAGCTTATTTCATACATTCCAGACCCCGTTATTACAGGATTTACCTCTGGCATTGCTGTTGTTATAGCACTAGGTCAGATTGATAATTTTTTTGGCACCACATCAAAGGGTGAGAATGCAATTTCAAAAATCTCATCATATTCGGCTCTTGGATTTGCACCAAACTGGTACGCTGTAATGTTTGGAGTTATGGTAATTTTAATTATGATTTTTTATCCAAAAAAATGGAACTCTGTTATCCCCTCCTCGCTTGCCGGAATAATTATCGCACTTATTGTTAATATTGTATTTTTTTCAAGCCCGTCCTCCCCAAGCATTGCTCAAGTTGGCACTATCCCAAAATCTTTGATAAGTAACGACGCTTTATTATTAACGGGTATTGACTTTGCAAATATTTCTAGCCTTGTTTTGCCTGCTTTTTCTATCGCTCTTTTAGGAATGATTGAAAGTCTAATGTGCGGTGCTAGCGGTAGCAATATGACGGGAGAAAATTTTGACTCTAACCGTGAACTTCTAGCTCAAGGGGTTGGCAATATTATTGTTCCTTTAGTTGGTGGCGTTCCTGCAACTGCTGCAATCGCTAGAACTTCTGTGGCTATTAAATCTGGTGGAAGAACAAGAATTGTAAGTTTTATCCACTCTTTAACTCTTATTGCATCAATGTTTTTGCTTGGAAGTGTGATGTCACGGATTCCGCTTTCGGCACTTGCTGGCGTGCTTATGTTTACAGCGTTTAGAATGAACGAATGGAAATCAATTAAGCAAATTCTGAACAACAAGTTTAGATCCCAAATTGCACAATTTTTTGTCACAATGATTTGTACTGTTGTTTTTGACCTGACAATTGCAATTGCTCTTGGAGTTTTAATGGCGATGTTTTCTTTTATAAAACAAAGCTGTGAGCTTAACATAACCGTTAGCGAAGTTGATACAAATAAAATTTCAACAAAAGATAATTTTGACCATTCAAAAACAAAGGTTGCCTATCTATCTGGCCCTATATTTTTTGGCACACAGGAAAAGCTCATATCACTATCAAACGAAATAGAAAACACAAAAATACTAGTTTTATCAATGCGAGGTGTCCCAAGCATTGACGGAAACGGGATTGATGCCCTTACACAACTCATATGTATTTTAAAATCCCAAAAAATTGATGTTTTGCTTTGTGGCGTTCAAGAGCAAGTAAACAGGGAGCTTGATAGAGTTCCTTTTAGGCAACTTGTGGGCGAGGAAAATTTCTTTTGGGACGCTGTAGAGGCAATTAAAAGCACTGAAAAATCTGCATAAAACAAAAAACCTAAAGCACAACTATGCTAAAACATAGTTGTGCTTTAACTTTTATTGAAGCATTTACAAAAATGATGTTGATTTATTTTTGCATACTTATTATAATATGTAACATAGTTAAAGGATAACACTGTTATCAATCATATTTGAGGTGATTTTAAAATTGAATTCAAATAACAATGGTATGGATTTTTTAAGGGCAATGCATAACATTGGCAAGCTTAATTTGTCTGACGAGTTAAATATAATGGCAAAAAGTGAAATGCTAATAATTAGCACTATTCTTAAATCTGGTGACAAGGAATTAAGGGTGTGCGATATTGCAAAAAGGCTTAATGTTTCTACGCCTGCGGTGTCTAGAACTCTTAGCAGACTTGAACAAAAAGGTTGTATAAAAAGGACTATCGACAAAACAGACCGCAGAAACACACATATCAAAATAACGCAAGAAGGTAAAAATGCTTTTCATTCAGATATGAAAATTATGGGTGATTTTATGGACAATTCGCTAAAGTATCTTGACAAAGACGAAATAAGCCAGCTCATTTTTCTTGTTAAAAAATTGCAAAATGGAATTGAAAGTGAAATACTTAAAATAAATAAAAATAACAACGAAAAGGATACAATGCATAATGGGTAAACTTATAAAAAATATGAAACCTTATTGGAAATCAATAATTCTTCTTATTGTTCTTTTGTTTGTTGAGGTGCTGTGTGATTTATCACTTCCAAATTATACTTCAAGCATCATTGATGTTGGAATACAAAATAGTGGTATTGAATTTGCAACTCCTATTGCTATTCGCAGTGAAGAATACGAAAAAATTAAAATCTTTATGACAGATGATGAAAAAAACTTGTGGACAAATTCATATTCGCTAGGTGATGATGGCAATTATTACATTAAAGATGATTCAAAGGAAAATCTAAAAATCCTTGATGAATCCTTTAAAACCCCAATAGTGATTTATTACGCCTCTTCTCAAATGAAAGACGAAAATGCAAAAAAAATGCCGAGCAATATGCAAATGGCAATGCCTAACGCACAAGAAATAAGAGAGCAGTTTAGCAATCAGCTAAATGCTATGGGCGACTCTATGTTGCACTCAACCGCCGTTGCCTACACAAAAAGTGAATATAACGCACTGGGGCTTAATACAAATAAAATGCAAACAGATTATTTGTGGAAATCTGGTGGAATTATGATTGGTGCCACTTTTATAATGATTGTTGCTGCAATTTTTGTTTCTCTTTTAGCTGCAAAAGTCGGTGCTAGTATTGGTATGAACTTGCGTGAAAATGTTTTTTCAACAGTTGTTAAATTTTCAAACACTGAGATGGATAAATTTTCAACAGCTTCACTAATAACTAGAAGTACAAATGATATTCAGCAGGTTCAAATGGCGTCCACGCTGATACTTAGAATGATGTTGTACGCACCGATACTTGCTATTGGCGGTATAATTATGGTTTTGCAAACCAATGCAAATATGGAGTGGATTATTGCACTTGCACTTGTCGTTATAGCGTGTATTGTAGGACTTCTAATGGCAATTGCTATGCCAAAGTTCAAGCGTATGCAAACACTTGTTGATAAAGTAAACCTAGTATCCCGTGAGATTTTAACGGGATTGTCCGTTATTCGTGCCTTTGGTAGAGAAGACCACGAGGAAAAGCGCTTTGATAACGCTAATACAGAGCTTACAAAAAATATGCTATTTACAAACCGTGTTATGACATTTATGATGCCTATTATGATGTTGCTTATGAATGGATTGTCTATCCTTATCATTTGGGTTGCATCGCACAGAATTGATGAAGGTGTTTTAGAAGTTGGTGCAATGACAGCATTCATAACATATTCAATGATGATTGTAATGTCCTTTATAATGCTTACTGTTTTTTCGATTATGCTTCCAAGGGCGACAGTTGCTGCGAGCAGAATTGACGAAGTTGTAAAAACACAACCCTCTATTTGTGACAAGGAAGAAACCTTTACACCAGATGATTTTAAAGGTGTTGTAGAGTTTAGTAATGTTTATTTTAAATATCCAAACGCTGAAGACTATGTGTTAAAGGATATTAATTTTAAGGCAAAAACTGGCGAAACTACTGCGATTATTGGCGGAACGGGCAGTGGAAAATCAACCCTTATAAATCTAATTCCCCGTCTTTATGATGTAACACAAGGATCAGTTTTAATCGACGGCTTTGATGTTAGAGATGTAAAGCAAAAAACCTTGCGTGAGCAAATAGGCTTTGTGCCACAAAAAGGTGTCCTGTTTTCTGGAACTATAGAGTCAAACCTGCGTTTTGGTGCAAAAAACTCAAGCCTTGATGACATAAAACACTCTGCACAAATCGCACAGGCTTCAAACTTTATAGAAGAAAAGTCGGACAAGTATGATAGCGCAATTGCACAAGGTGGTAGCAATGTTTCGGGCGGGCAAAAACAAAGGCTTTCAATCGCTAGAGCTGTTGCAAAAAAACCAAAAATATATATATTTGATGATAGCTTTTCTGCGCTTGATTTTAAAACAGATGTAGCTCTTAGAAAAGCGTTAGAGCCAAATATTAAAAACAGTACCGTTATTATAGTGGCTCAAAGAATTAGCACAATTACAAATGCCGACCAAATTTTGGTTCTTGATGATGGTCAAATCGTTGGAAAGGGAACGCACAAAGAACTACTAAAAAACTGCGAAGTCTACTATCAAATTGCTAAATCACAGTTATCTGAAAAAGAGCTGGGTATAAATTTGGCGGACAAGGAGGGTAACTAATATGGCAAATCAAAAAAAGCAGAGAATGCACGGAATGATGGCAGTTGAAAAAGCAAAAAACTTTAAAGGCTCTATAAAGCAACTGCTTTCATATATGGGTAGATATAAAATCGGACTTTTTGTTGTTGCTATTTGTGCTGTTATTAGTACCGTGTTTTCTGTAGTTGGGCCTAAAAAGCTTGGAAAAGCTACTACAGAAATTTCAAAAGGCTTGATGGCAAAAATTCAAGGCACTGGAGGGATTAACTTTGATTCGGTTGCAAAAATAATTCTAACTGTATTTTTTATCTATGTTTTAAGTGCAATTTTTAACCTTTTGCAAGGTCTCGTTATGACAGGTATAACGCAAAAAGTTTGCTACAGAATGCGAAAAGATATATCAGAAAAAATCAACCGTATGCCTATGCAGTATTTTGAAAAACGCACATACGGCGAGGTTCTTTCTCGGATTACAAACGATGTTGATACCATCGGAAACGGTCTAAATCAAAGCATAACACAGCTTATTACATCTGTTTGCACAATTATTGGTGTGCTAATTATGATGCTAAGCATTAGCCCAGTTATGACTTTTATTGTTGCACTTATGCTCCCTATCAGCGCTCTTGTTCTTGGAACAATAATGAAAAAATCGCAACAGCACTTTCGCACACAACAAGAATATCTAGGTAACATAAACGGTCAAGTTGAAGAAGTGTACGGTGGGCATACAATTATAAAGGCTTTTAATAAAGAGGACGATGTAATAGATGAGTTTAAAAAGTCTAACGAAGTTCTTTATAAGTCGGCTTGGCGGGCACAGTTTTTATCAGGTATGATGCACCCTATTATGATGTTTATTGGAAACCTAGGGTATGTAGGTGTTGCAATTTCTGGTGCATTTTTAGCAATTAACGGAAAAATCACTATCGGAGATATTCAAGCTTTTATTCAGTATGTTAATAACTTTACCCGCCCAATTCAACAAATTGCACAGGTCTCAAATATGCTACAATCAATGGCAGCGTCAGCTGAGCGAGTTTTTGAATTTTTGTCTGAAGATGAAGAAGAGCAAACAAGCCAAAACCCCGTTTATATAAAAAATATTAAAGGCAATATTAATTTTGAAAATGTAAAATTTGGATACAATGAAAATCAAATGGTAATAAATAGCTTTAGTGCAAATATAAACTCTGGGCAAAAAGTTGCAATTGTGGGTCCTACTGGTGCCGGAAAAACAACAATGGTAAAGCTTCTTATGCGTTATTATGATGTAAACGATGGTGCGATTTTGCTTGACGGTCATAATATTAAAGACTTCAATCGTGGTGAACTTCGCTTTGCATTTGGAATGGTTTTGCAAGACACTTGGTTGTTTAAAGGCAGTATTATGGAAAACATTCGTTATGGCAGGCTCGATGCAACTGACCAAGAAGTTTTTGACGCAGCAAAAGCAGCTCACGCTCATCACTTTATAAAAACTCTCCCAGACGGATATCAAATGGAACTTAACGAAGAGGCTAGCAACATTTCTCAAGGACAAAAGCAGTTGATTACAATTGCAAGGGCAATACTAGCTGACAAGCCACTGTTAATACTGGATGAGGCAACCTCGTCTGTTGATACTCGCACTGAAATTCGCATACAAAAGGCTATGGATAACCTTATGCAAGGCAGAACAAGCTTTGTAATTGCACACAGGCTCTCAACTATTCGTGATGCTGATACAATACTTGTAATGCGTGACGGCGATATTGTAGAGCAAGGCTCTCACAATGAGCTGTTAGAAAAAGATGGCTTTTATGCCGAGCTTTACAACTCTCAATTTGAACAAACAGCATAATAATTATATATCAACTCAAAAGTGCTTGACTATAAAATCATATTAAGATATAATTATGCCACGACTGCGAGTATTACTATTATGTATGTATAAAACGAGGAGTTTTTTAATTCCTCGTTTTTTTATTATAAATGGCAGATTATTAAGTATAATATATGATGATTTTTATTTTATTTGCTTAGTATTAAATCAAAATATAGGTGCATAGGTTGCACTTATACACTAAAGAAATGAGGAAGATATGAGTACCTTATCCTTTGAAGAACTCAACTTAACGCCTAAAGTAAAAAGGGCAATTGACGAAATGGGCTTTGACACGGCAACTAGCATACAATCAAAAGCTATTCCCGTTATCAGAACTGGAGTAGATGTTATAGGTCGCTCTCAAACAGGAACAGGAAAAACTGTGGCTTTTGCAATTCCTGCAATTGAGCGAGTTGATACACACGAAAGTAAAGTAACATTGCAAGTGCTTATCCTTTGTCCCACCCGTGAGCTTGCGCAACAAGCTTGCCAAGAATTTGAAAGGCTTACTAAGTTTAAGCGTGGCATAAATGTGGTTGATGTGTACGGTGGCGCTCCTATGGAAAGGCAAATTTCACGACTAAAGCGTGCAAATGTTGTTGTTGGAACACCAGGCAGAATAATGGACCATATGCGTCGCAAAACAATAAAACTTGATAACCTAAAAATGGTTATTTTGGATGAAGCCGACGAAATGCTTAGTATGGGATTTAAAGAAGATATTGAAACTATTTTAAAAGACACTCCAGAAGATAGGCAAACTGTTTTATTTTCAGCAACTATGCCCCCTTCTATTATGTCGCTTACTAGAGAGTTTCAAAGCAAACCTACTGTTGTTGAAGTTAACAAGTCAAAAGTAACCCTTGACAATATCGCACAACTTTGTGTTGATGTTCCAATGGGTAGTAAAAAAGATGCGCTAAACTTGCTTTTGCGTTATTACAATCCAAGTTTGTCAATGATTTTTTGTAACACAAAGCAGATGGTTGACGAAATTACAGAGCATTTAAATCAAAACGGTTTTGATGTTGATGGATTGCACGGAGATATGAAACAATCACAACGAACAAAAGTGATGAATAGTTTTAAAAGTGGCAAAACTTCAATACTTGTTGCAACTGATGTTGCTGCTAGGGGAATTGATGTTAACAACATAGAGTACGTTTTTAACTATGATATTCCTCAAAACAATGAGTATTATGTTCATAGAATTGGTCGTACAGGAAGAGCCGGAAAAACTGGTACTGCTATTACAATTTGCAGTGGAAGAAGACAAGTTTCTGTTTTGCAAAATATTGCACGCTCAGTCAAATCAAAAATAGGAATAATTGACATTCCAAATGTTGATGATATTTTAAAAAAGAGTGCCGAGCTTCAAGCAGAAATAATAGAAAGCTCTTTGTCAGCCAAAGTGGCAGACAAGTATACAGATATGGTTCAAGAGCTTGTTGATAAGGGAAATGACGCACAACGCATTGCCGAGGTTGCATTGCAACTGCTTTTTGGCAAGGAAGATAAAAAACTTGTTGAAGTAAAAAGTGAGCGTAAAGCAAAAAGCTATTCTAGCTCTGATTTTGGTGGCGGATATCAAAAGATTTGTATAAGCATTGGTCGAAATCATCGAGTAGCGCCAAATCATATTGTGGGTGCAATTGCAGAGCGCACAAATCTTTCTGGCAAAGACATTGGGAAGATTGAAATTTTTGATGATGTATCCTTTGTTGGAATACCATCAAAAGTTGCTGATAAAGTTGTTGAAGATATGGCAGGATGTAAAATTTGTGGCCGTCCTACAAAAACAACTTTGGTTGAAGAAAAAAACAGGCAAAGAAAAGATAGTTTTAGAAAGCCGAAAGNCAAGTCTAAATCAAACTATAATCCCCGAAAAGGTAAAAGTGGCAACAGGGGCTATTACCATAAATAAAAACAAGGTGAGAAGTTTTATACTCCTCACCTTTTTATTTTAAACTATGTGTTTTTAGCCAAAGTAGTATCCAATATAATGGTCCATAGCAAGCATTAAAATAAAGCCTATAATTAATGAGTATGTTGCCTGACTTTCATACCCGTGGCTGTGCGTTTCTGGTATCATTTCATCGCTAATTACATAAAGCATTGTACCCCCTGCAAAAGCTAGTGCAAACGGCAAAATCGCACTTGCAACCGTCACTGCAAAATACCCAAACATTGTGCCTGCGACCTCTATTACTCCTGTAAAAGCTGCTATTAAAAATGTTTTTCGTTTACTTATGCCAATGGATAAAAGTGGTGCAATTATTATTGCTCCTTCCGGAATGTTTTGTAGTGCAATTCCAATAGCAACAGACAATGCATCCCCTATATTCTCCGTTCCAAAACTTACCCCTGCTGCTATTCCTTCAGGAAAATTATGTATCGCAATTGCTAGAACAAAAAGCAAGATTTTATCATACTGCTCAAACTCTTTGTGTTTTTCAATATCTGAACCTGATATTTTATGAATATGGGGAGTAAAATAATCGATAAGATTTATTAAAACTGCACCCAAAATAATTCCAATTGCAGTGACTATAACCGCGTGTTTGCCACCATACTCTATAGATGGTAAAATAAGCCCAACAACTGCAGCGGCGAGCATTATACCGGATGCAAACCCTAATATCATATCATTAACTTTGTGCGATATATTTTT
>JGI24710J26742_10004011_pt1 | contig 12288 bp, 11 predicted proteins | sample BioPla2DNA2_FD_26742 | JGI IMG/M metagenome (IMG submission 26742) | reverse complement strand
ATGTCCATGTAGTACTGGAAGCTGGTGCCAATGTCATTGTGGCGGGAAGTGCTGTATTTAGGGGTGACATTGCTGCAAATGTCAGGGGTTTTTTAGAACAGGATAAGAAAAAGGTGGAGAGCTGATTCTACATCATGGCAAATTTGCAGAATCTGGAATAAAGCATACATTTTCTGGTAAAAATAAAGCTATACATCTAAGGTTCGGAGGTATGGCGATGAAGGAAATGTATTTGAAGTTTCATCGGGTAGAGGATATTTTGAATTTTGTTTCCATTGTATCCAAATATCCGTATCCGGTTGATTTAATTTGCGGACGTTTTGGAGCAGACGGAAAATCACTGCTGGGTGTGCTGGCAATTGGTCTGGACAAGGAAATAAAGGTTCAGATACAGGCAGATGATGCAGAACTTTTGGGACATGAGTTGGAACGCTATGAAATATTGGCAGTACGATAACGACCTTTCGGGGCTTCTCCGGGAGGTCGTTTTATGTTACACTGTAGCCGGAACGGTTGAGAAGGATTGAAATAACAAGGTGAAAATGCTTTTCAGAATATGGTTCCATAGAGACGCAAAGTCTGTTACAATAGAAAAGGAATTGCGATAACACACAGAATAAAAAAATAGAAGAAGTGAGGAAAGACAATGGGTGGATTTTTTGGTGTGGCATCAAAACAGGATTGTGTATTTGACTTGTTTTTTGGAATTGATTACCATTCCCATCTGGGAACAAGACGCGGTGGTATGACGGTATATGGTCAAAACGGCTTTGACCGTGCGATTCACAATATAGAAAATGCTCCCTTCCGTACAAAGTTTGATAAGGACATGCAGGAGATGTCCGGTAATCTTGGAATTGGCTGTATTTCCGATTATGAACCACAGCCCTTGCTGGTGCGTTCCCATCATGGCACCTATGCCATTACAACCGTAAGTAAGATTAACAATATGGAAGAGATTTCAAAGAAGCTGTTCGAGAATGGGCATTCTCATTTTCTGGAGATGAGCGGTGGAGATATCAATGCAACGGAAATGATAGCAGCGCTCATTAACCAGAAAGAGAATTTGATTGAAGGCATTCAATATGCGTTAGAAGAGGTGGACGGTTCGGTTTCCATCCTTTTGATGAATCATGCCGGTATTTATGCGGCACGGGATAAATATGGCAGAACACCTATTGTGGTGGGGAAGAAAGAGGACGCATACTGTGTCTCCTTTGAAAATTTTGCATATAAAAATCTTGGTTATACAGATTATAAGGAGCTTGGTCCTGGTGAGGTTGTTGTCATCACGGACAAAAACTGTGTGACTCTTGTAAATCCGAACAAGGATATGAAAATATGTACTTTCCTGTGGGTATATTATGGTTATCCGTCCAGTTCGTATGAAGGAAGAAATGTAGAGAATATGCGTTATGCCTGTGGTCAGAAGATGGCACAGAGGGACAATGTAAAGCCGGATATCGTGGCGGGTGTGCCGGATTCCGGCATTGCACATGCGGTGGGCTATGCCAACGAGTCGGGAATCCCGTTTTCCAGACCATTTATTAAATATACACCGACCTGGCCGCGGTCCTTTATGCCGACGATACAGAGCCAGCGTAATTTGATCGCGAAGATGAAGCTGCTTGCCGTAGAGGAACTGATCCGTGATAAGAGTCTGCTTCTGATCGATGATTCTATCGTAAGAGGCACACAGCTTCGGGAAACGACAGAATTTTTGTACCAAAGCGGTGCAAAAGAGGTGCATATCCGTCCGGCATGTCCGCCTTTGTTGTACGGATGTAAGTATCTGAACTTCTCGCGTTCCTCTTCCGAAATGGATCTGATTACGCGGCGTGTCATTGACCGTCTGGAAAATGGAAATGTGACGGATGAGGTACTGCAGGAATATGCCGATCCGGAATCTCCGAAATATGAGCGCATGGTAGAGGAGATCCGCAAGGAATTAAACTTTACAACTCTGCGTTTCAATCGTCTGGATGATATGCTGGATTCCGTTGGAATCGATAAGTGCAAGCTCTGTACTTATTGCTGGGATGGAAAAGAATAAAAAAGGAAAGGAAATATCAAACATGAGCAAAGGAAAATATTATATTACAACTGCCATTGCCTATACCTCCGGTAAGCCGCATATCGGCAACAGTTATGAGATTGTGCTGGCAGACAGTATTGCACGCTTTAAAAGAAAGGATGGATATGATGTCTTTTTCCAGACCGGAACAGACGAGCATGGTCAGAAAATTGAGTTAAAGGCAGAAGAAGCCGGCATTACACCGAAGGAATTTGTGGACAATGTATCGACAGAGATTAAACGTCTGTGGGATCTGATGGATACTTCTTATGATAAGTTCATCCGTACCACTGACGATTACCATGAAAAGCAGGTACAGAAAATTTTTAAAAGACTGTACGATCAGGGAGATATTTATAAAGGCGCTTATGAAGGTATGTACTGTACGCCGTGTGAGTCCTTCTGGACGGAGTCGCAGTTAGTAGACGGCAAGTGTCCGGACTGCGGCAGAGAAGTAAAGCCGGCGAAGGAAGAAGCCTACTTCTTTAAAATGAGCAAATATGCGGATAAGCTTATTGAGCATATCAACACCCACCCGGAATTTATCCAGCCGGTGTCCCGCAAGAACGAAATGATGAATAATTTCCTTCTGCCGGGTCTGCAGGATCTTTGTGTATCCAGAACATCCTTTAAGTGGGGTATTCCGGTGGACTTTGATGACAAACATGTTGTTTATGTGTGGCTGGACGCACTGACCAACTATATTACCGGAATCGGTTATGAATGTGACGGTAACAGTTCAGAGCAGTACAAAAAGCTGTGGCCGGCAGACCTGCATCTGATTGGAAAGGATATCATCCGTTTCCATACGATTTACTGGCCCATTTTCCTGATGGCTCTCGGTGAGCCGCTGCCGAAGCAGGTGTTTGGACATCCGTGGCTGTTACAGGGCGACGGCAAGATGAGCAAGTCCAAGGGAAATGTAATCTATGCGGACGATCTGGTAGATTTCTTTGGTGTGGATGCAGTGCGTTATTTTGTACTGCATGAGATGCCGTTTGAAAATGACGGTGTGATTTCCTGGGAGCTTTTGGTGGAACGACTCAATTCCGACCTGGCAAATACATTGGGCAATCTTGTGAACCGTACTATTTCCATGAGCAACAAATATTTTGGCGGTGTGGTTGCCGATAAGGGCATGGCAGAAGCTGTAGATGAGGACTTAAAGGCAGTTGTGACAGGCACTTATGATAAAGTATGTGCCAAGATGGAAGAACTGCGTGTTGCAGATTCTCTGACAGAAATCTTTGCCCTGTTCAAACGATGCAATAAATATATTGATGAGACAGAGCCGTGGGTACTTGCCAAGGAGGAAGCAAAAAAAGACCGTCTGGCTACCGTGCTCTATAATCTGGTAGAAAGTATTCTGATCGGAACAGCACTTTTAGAGCCGTTTATGCCGTCTACCGCAAAGAAGATTGCAGAGCAGTTAAATGCGCAGGTAAGAGGCTTTGAAGAATTAAATACCTTCGGGAAATATGTATCCGGCACTAAAGTGACCGAGAAGCCGGAAATTCTCTTTGCGCGTTTAGATGTGAAAGAAGTGGTGGAAAAAGCGGAAGCCATGTTTGCGGAAAGAAAGGCACAGGCGGAAAAAATGGCAGATACGGAGCAGGAAGCAAATGTTATTGATATTCCGGCAAAGGATGAAATTTCATACGAAGATTTTGAAAAAATGCAGTTCCAGGTAGGCGAGATCATTGCCTGTGAGGAGGTTCCAAAGTCCAAGAAGCTGTTATGTTCTCAGGTACGTATCGGCAGTCAGGTAAAACAGATCGTATCCGGCATTAAGCAGCATTATTCTGCCGAGGAGATGGTCGGCAAAAAGGTTATGGTACTGGTAAATTTAAAACCTGCAAAGTTAGCGGGTGTTTTATCGGAAGGCATGCTTTTATGTGCAGAGGATGCTGAGGGCAATCTGGCGCTCATGACTCCGGAAAAGGAAATGCCTGCCGGTGCGGAGATTTGCTGATGAATGAAGTAAAAAGAGAAGAATTCTGGTACGATTCCAGGGATGAGCAGACGAAAATACATGCGGTCCGCTGGGTGCCTGCATGTGAGAAGAAAAAAGCAGTTGTTCAGCTGGTGCATGGAATGACAGAGCATGTGATGCGTTATGATGCGTTTGCACAGTTTTTGGCAGAGCAGGGGATACTGGTAGTTGCCAATGATCACTTAGGACATGGTCTGTCAAGGCGTGCAGATATGCCGTACGGCTACTTCTGCAGAAGAGATCCGGCGACCGTAGTGGTACGGGATGTGCACCGTCTGAAAAAAATCACACAGGAGAACAATCCTGGTGTTCCGTATATTATACTCGGACACAGCATGGGATCCTTTATACTGCGGAATTATCTGAGCAGATATGGAACAGGAATACAAGGTGCAGTCATTGTTGGAACGGGACATCCTTCAGCCATAAAGGTAAACTTCGGATTGATATTTGCACGCATTCAGTCACTCATTTTTGGACAGAAGCATGTTGCAAAGCTGCTGGATTCTATTATTTTCAGCGGATACAATGCAAAATCCGGTCAGAACAGAACGGAATCGGACTGGCTCAATTCCCAGTCCGAAGAGGTTGATCTGTACCGGGACGATCCGATGTGCGGATATACCTTTACCTTAAATGGATTTATAACGTTATTTACCCTGATTAAACGTGCCTGCGGGAAAGAGGCATTCAAAAAGGTACCTGCAGACCTTCCTGTGTTGTTTCTATCCGGTAAAGAGGATCCGGTGGGAGGCTGCGGAAAAGAGGTTGAAAGGGCATACGGGAGTTTTTGTGACCGGGAAATGACAGAAGTGTCATGTAAACTCTATGAAGGCGGACGTCATGAGATTCTCAGGGAGAAAAACAAGGATGAGGTATTTGCGGATATTTTGGAGTTTATCAACAGGATAATCGCAGCAAAATAAAGTATGTTTTTTTATACGGGAAATGCGTATACTATATCAAAATCATCTGATAAAGGAGAAGATATGTATGAGAATCGCATTTTTCGGAACAAAGCCCTATGACAGGATCTGGTTTGAACCATTGGCATTGGAATATGGCTTCGATATTCATTTTATTGAGCTTCCGTGTAATGAAGATACTGTTTTTCTGGCAAAGGGGCATGATGCAATCTGTATTTTTGTAAATGATTATGTAAATGCCGGCATGATTGATAAGCTGTATGAGATGAACATCAAAGCCATACTGCTTCGAAGTGCCGGCTTTAATCATGTGGATATCAAAGCGGCGGGAGATAAGATACCGGTTTTGCGTGTGCCCAGTTATTCGCCTGAGGCAGTGGCGGAATATGCCATGGCAATGTTGCTTACGGTGAACCGTTACACGCACAGGGCCTATGTCAGAACAAGGGATTTTAATATGAGCATCAATGGACTTATGGGGACTGATCTGCATCATAAGACGGCAGGAGTGATCGGAACAGGAAAGATCGGTCAGGCGATGATACGCATTCTGCAGGGCTTTCAGATGAATATTCTGGCATATGATCCTTATCCGGACAAAACTTTGGATATTTCTTATGTGCCGTTGGAGGAACTGATGCACAAGTCAGATATTATTACGCTTCACTGTCCGCTGACTGCTGATACGAAGCACATTATCAATAAGCGGACGATTGGATGGATGAAGGAAGGGGTGTATCTGGTCAATACATCCAGAGGTGCATTGGTGAATACGGAGGATCTGATTGGCGGACTTTTAGAGCGCAAATTTGCCGGAGTCGGTATGGATGTGTATGAGGAGGAAGAAGGGATTTTCTATGAGGACAGATCTGCGGAGGTTATGACGGATGAAAATCTTGCAAGGCTTATGACTTTCCCGAATGTGCTTGTGACCTCCCATATGGGCTTTTTTACGCAGGAGGCTATGCAGGCTATTGCAATCGAAACACTGGAAAACGCCCATGCAGTAGAGAAGGGTCTGCCTCTTTTGAACCGCGTAGAGTCAGAAATGACACACTAATTGGTAAAAAAGTACCAATATAATATCAAAAATGCCATAAATATCCTTGTCACCCATAAAGAAAATAGTTATAATGTTATTACAGTGGCATTTTGTATGAAAAAACGGATAGGGAATTGACATGGAAAAGGAAAAGAAGTCATTCCGGGTAAGAGCTGCTTACCGGGATGAATGGAATGATGCAATGGCGCTTGCATGGAGGACCTTTCAGAAATTTGAGGGACCGGATTATGCACCGGAGGGAATCCGGAGTTTTCGTGATTTTATTACGGATGAGGTGCTGCATAGGATGTTTCTGACAGGCAGTTATCAGATGTTTACCGCTTTTGTAGGGGAAGAGATGGCTGGTATGATAACGCTGCGTGGTGAGGGACATATTTCCTTGCTGTTTGTGGAGGAACGTTATCACAAACAGGGAATTGGCAGGGCACTTGTCCATATGCTCGCCGACTATCTGAAAAATGAAATGGGAGTGCATCGTATGACAGTGAATGCCTCACCGTATGGAACGGGGTTTTATCACAGAATCGGTTTCCGGGATCTTGCGCCGGAAATGGAAAAGGATGGAATACGTTATACACCGATGGAAATGATGCTGTAATGAAAAGCAGGGGAATGTGTGGCAGGTACGAAAGAAGTGGGAAGGGATCATGGAATATATTACAAGTAAGAATATATGTCTGTTGACAAAGGATATTTTAGAATTGGCTGACAGGAGAATTACGGATCACGGTCTGGCAGTCGGATATATTGTGTACAGAATGCTGGATGCTTCAGAGCTGTTTGAGGAATTCGAAATGGCAGAGCTCAGCTTTATTGCAGTGATCCATAATATTGGAGGCTACCGTACAGATGATATTGGGGAACTGTTAAAATACGGTTACCGCAATTATATGCCGCATTCTATATACGGCTATCTGTTTTTGAAAAAACTGTTTCCGGTTTCGGATTACGGAAAAATTCTTTTGTATCATCATATGGATTATGCACAAATGGAGCATGTGGATTATGAGTTCAAATTCATGTCGGACTATATTCATCTGGCAGATGATGTATACACACGCCGTGTGGAATCCGGAAACACTTTTGATTACAGAAGCCTTCAGAAATATGCGGGCAGAAAGTATTCGGTAAAAGCTTATGAGCTTTTAGAGAAGGCGGTAGAAGAATATCAGATATTTGACAGATTGGACAGTGGTGCATATCAGGATGAAATGAATCGCCTTATGGATTTTGTACTTTTTCGGGATGATGAAAAGGAAAAGTATCTGAAGATGATGATGTACTGCACAGGGCTGCTCAGTTCTAAGGTTGTGACAAATACAGGCATATGTGTCTGTATCTGTGAGGAACTTGCAAAGAGGCTTGGAGTCTCACCGGCAGAACGGCATAAACTCTATCTCGGAGCGCTTCTGCATGATATCGGAATGCTGCAGGTACCGGTAGAAATTTTGCAAAAGCCGGGAAAACTCACTGAAGAAGAGCGGCGGATCATGCAGCAGCATGTAGAGCGGGCAGAGCAGATTCTGAGAGGACGTTTTAAGGATCAGCAGGTGGTGGATATTGCGGTCAGACATCACGAGAGACTGGATGGAAGCGGTTATCCTGCCAAAGTGAAGGGAAGCAGGATGGACAGGCTGGACCGCATTTTGCAGGTAGCCGATACCGTCTGCGGAATCGCTGGTGAAAGAGCCTATCATCCTGCAAGAAGTAAAGAGGAGGTGCTCCGGATCCTGCAGGATGAAGTGGATCGGAAGCATCTGGACAGCAACATTGTAAATCAGCTAAGCAGGTCTTATAATGAGATTATGGAATGTGTAAAAAAAGAATCGGTCAGGATTCTGGTTACATATAAACAGATTGAAAAACAATATGAAGCGGCAAGACAGAGGTTTTGCTGAGGCATCAGGAGGTAAAGGCAGCATATGAACAGTTTCTTTAATATGGATGGACCGGTAATGTCCTTTTTGAACAGGGTGGCGGATTTGATCTGGCTCAATATTCTGGCGCTTCTTTGTTGTATTCCGGTCGTGACGGCAGGTGCATCGCTGACTGCGCTGCATTATATGACGATTAAAATGATGCGTAAAGAGGATGGCTATATCGCAAGAGGATTTTTTAAATCATTTAAGCAGAATTTCAGACAGGCAACGATCATTTGGATGATCATGCTGCTTGTGATTGCTATGATCTGGGGAGATCTGTTTATCCTGAATCATATGCAGACGGAGCTTCCGAAGGCATTTTCCGTTATTATTGCAGCGGTTGGAGTAGTGGCAGCTTTTACCGGTCTTTATGTATTTCCGGTGTTGGCGCGTTTTGAGAATACGATTAAGAATACTGTAAAAAATGCTTTTTTAATGAGCATTCTGAATTTTCCAAAGACTATTTTGATGGTAGTGATCTATGCGCTTCCAATGGTGATTATGTTTTTGGTGCCTTCCGTATTCCCACTCGTTTTTATGTTGGGATTATCGCTTCCGGCATATCTGGCATCTTGGTTTTTTGCCGGAATATTTAAAAAGTTCGAGCCAAAGGAGCCGGAGGACGAACTGGAGTTAGCTGAAAAATAAGTATTGGGGCGTGGCAGTCTGGAGGAAATGAGCCATGAAAAAAAAGCAGAACAGGACGGCGGTCATGCAGTGGATTGTACCGATTACGGTACTGCTGTTGATTGTAATAGTACTTTTGATTAATTTTTCATATTCTGCAAAAGAGGATGCAAAGGAGATTGTGGAACAGTCGCTGTTAAATACGGCTGATCAGTATGCGGCCAGGGTACATACGGAACTGGAAGCCATGACAAAAGCCGGTGAGCCTATCAGTGCAACAGTGGTACAGTACTGGAATCGCTACAGGGATGACCAGTTTATTATTCAGATGCTTGAAAATCTGAAGCAGTATACATCCGCTTATATGGTAATACTCTCTGATCTGGAGGGAAAGGCTGTAACAGACACCGGAGAGAAAGAGGATATCAGTGGGGAGACGTTCTTTGCCGGTGCCAGTCTGACCGGACAGAAATACATATATGCCAAGGAAGGAGTACGTGACCGTGCGGCTATCATATCGGGAATGCCTGTGCGGAGCAAAGAAAAAACGGTCGGCTATCTTTTTATGTTCTATCCGGAAGAACGTTTCAGAAATCTGATCCGTAAAGTGGAATTTGACAACCTTGGTTTTTATGCGATCGTAACAGAGGATGGAACCATCATCGAAGGTGTCGGAACGCCAACGAAGTTTTTGGAAGGTGACAATATACTGGATACTCTTTCAAAGTCCAATATTTATGAGGGAAATTTTGAAAAGACAAAGCTGCGCTTCAGCAAGCTTTCCAGTGGTATTGTTGGTGCAGAGTATCAGGGCGAGAGACGTACGATTGTCTATGCACCTTTTGAAATCAATACATGGCATATGCTGATCGGAGTGAACCAGTCATATGTGGATGAGCTTAAGATAAAAGAAAGCGCTGCAACGCATTCTATGATCTGGAAGCTGGTTGCGGCACTGGGTATTTTTATCGGTCTGGTCATGGTCATCAACATTGTCAGCAAGATTCATTCGGATGAGAGAGGAAGAATACTGGAAAATAAGGCAGATACAGATCTTTTGACCGAATTGAACAATAAACTGGCGACCGAACGTAAGATTAAGGAATATATGGAGGAGTGCAGGAAGAAACCGGAGTTATCGAAAGCACTTATGTTTGTCTTTGATGTGGATAATTTTAAAAAGATCAATGATACGATGGGGCATGCGTTTGGTGACGAGGTACTCAGGAATATCGGACTGGAGTTGAAGTCGGAATTCCGTGTAAGCGATATTCTCGGACGGACCGGTGGCGATGAGTTCATGGTCTTTTTAAAGGATGTTAAGGACAATCAGGTAGTCACAAGAGAAGTGGAAAGAATGGAGCGTCTCTTTAAGGATTTCAAGGCTGGAGAATATGTAAAGTATTCTGTGACGGCAAGTATCGGCTGTGCGTTATTCCCGCAGGATGCGGATAACTTTGAAGATTTGTATAAGGCAGCAGACAAAGCGCTTTATAAAGCAAAGAAACGCGGTAAAAACCAGATTGCCATGTATACCGAGGCAGATGCTTCCATTGATCTGGAAGAGGAAAAACGCAAGAGCAGGACTTAGATGTTACGTGAACAGAATAAAATTCCTGAAAGGGAATGAAAAATGGCTTTCTTAGACATGTTGCATAAGAAAGCCATTTTAATTTGTTCAAATTGCCTGTGGGTTAAAAAAACAATTCCCATTATAAGCAATTTAAACAATCATCAAAAAAATCTTTGTGTAATAGTGGTATAGCCAAAGTTGTCTCTCTCAGCTATACTAAATGCAAGGTTAACGAATACAACGGTGCAGGAACACCGAAATGAAAAAACAAATAGGAGGCAGTTAAAATGGCAAGTTTATCTTTAAAGAATGTATGCAAGAAATATCCGAACGGATTTGAAGCTGTTAAAGATTTCAATCTTGAAATCGCAGATCAGGAGTTTATCATCTTCGTAGGACCGTCCGGATGTGGTAAATCTACAACTCTTCGTATGATCGCAGGTCTGGAGGACATTTCTTCCGGTGAATTAAAGATCGGTGACAGAGTAGTAAACGATATAGAGCCGAAGGACAGAGATATCGCAATGGTATTCCAGAACTACGCTCTGTATCCGCATATGTCCGTATATGACAATATGGCTTTCGGATTGAAGTTAAGAAAAGTTCCGAAGGATGAAATTGATAAGATGGTTAAAGAAGCTGCAAAGATTCTGGATCTGACAGCCCTGTTAGACCGTAAGCCGAAGGCTTTATCTGGTGGACAGAGACAGCGTGTTGCTATGGGTCGTGCAATCGTTCGTAACCCTAAGGTATTCCTTATGGATGAGCCGCTTTCCAATCTGGATGCAAAGCTTCGTGTACAGATGCGTATCGAGATCGCTAAGTTACATCAGAGATTAGGCACAACCATCATTTACGTTACACATGATCAGACAGAGGCTATGACTCTGGGAACCAGAATCGTAGTTATGAAGGATGGTGTTATCCAGCAGGTTGACACACCGCAGAACTTATACGAGAAGCCGCAGAACCTGTTCGTAGCAGGATTTATGGGATCTCCGCAGATGAACTTCTTAGATGCTGTAGTAGAGGCTTCCGGTGATGCAGTAAGCTTAAAGGTAGCAGGACATTCTATTCCGCTTCCGCCTGCAAAAGCTAAGAAACTGGTTGACGGCGGTTATGTTGGAAAGACTGTAACATTTGGTATCCGTCCGGAAGACGTATATGATTCCGAAATGTTTATCGAGACATCCAAGTGTGTATTCGAATCTACAATTAAGGTTTATGAATTACTTGGTGCAGAAGTATACTTATACTTTGATCTGGAAGAGTTCCCGATTACTGCAAGAGTAGATTCCCGTACAACAGCAAGACCGGGTGATACTGTTAAGTTTGCATTCGATGTTGAGAAGATTCACGTATTCGACAAAGAAACAGAGCAGATTATTACAAACTAATCTATAATAAGTGGCAAGAAGGAGATGCAGATGCATCTCCATTTTTTGCGCATTTTTATAATTTTAATATTTCTGTCAAAAACTATAATAATGTGAAAAAATAGCGCTCATTTCATTGAAAATATGCGCAAAATATGATAAAGTTTTGTTTATATAGAGATATTTCAAAGAGAGGGAGGGAAAAGTGTGACAAAAATAACTAAGACAGGAAAACAGAAGAAACAAAACACGAGCATTCGAGGAGAGATTATTTCGCATGTACTCCGTCTGATCGTAATTGCGGAACTGCTTTTGGGTATAGCAGGAATCGGAATGAACGTACTGAGTACCAACAACATTTTGGAGGATGCCATGTAGGAGACGGCGTTGATTACGGCAGAACGCGTGGAACAGCAGCTGCGTGCAGCTTCTAATGTTGCCTATGAATTGGGAAGCATTGCCCGGATGAGTAATCCGGAGGTTTCCCTGGAAGATAAAAAAACAATTATAGACCAAAAAGTCAACACCTACGGCTATAGCCGCGGCGATTTGTTAGATATGAGCGGTGTCAGTGTTTTNGATGGATTATCTTATGCTGAGCAGAAATTTTTCCAGAAAGCAAGTCAGGGTGAGACCTATATTACGGCGCCTGCTTTAAACAGCAAAAATGGAAAGACGGAGGTGATCATAGCTGCCCCTTTATGGGAGAATGGTATTCCGAACGGCAAGGTATG
>JGI24710J26742_10003996_pt1 | contig 12324 bp, 5 predicted proteins | sample BioPla2DNA2_FD_26742 | JGI IMG/M metagenome (IMG submission 26742) | reverse complement strand
TCGAGACCGTCGCGCTCGAAGATGCGAAAAGACGCCCGAACAATTCGCTCGTCGAGGAACAGCGCTTCTGCGACCTTAGCCGACTCCCAGCCTTCGCTGAGCAAAATGACGGCTTTAATTCGGTCGGCGGCGGCGCGATCATGAGTTTGTTGATGAGCCTTTCGCAACAGGGCGACTTGTTCGGGCTGAAGTTTGTGTGTAGTCATAGGTCCGTTTCAAAGGAAGAGTTAGAATAGACGTCAACGTGGTTCCAAGACGCTAAAAAAATCGGGGTTGCAAGGATAACAGCGCGCATCCTTCTCAGGATTGGCGCTTGTCGCAGTCGGGGCGCCGAATCGTCAAGACGTCGACGCCCGACGCGCGGAGCTCAACGGCTGGACCTCAATACTTCTTTTGCTTTCCTGCCGTACTCTTTCGCTTGCTCGCGCTCCCCTTCTAACTTCAAGAAGGCTCCTAAGAACTTGTAGGAATCGCTCAGGAGCTGAACGACGAGCCCGTCGTTCGGCGCGTGCTCGGCTAGCGGAGCGCTTATGTCGATCACTTTCTTATAGAACGTTTTGGCTTCTTCTCGATCTTGCGCCAACCTCGATAAATTGCCTAATTGAAAATAGACAAGACCTATGTTGCGCGCCGCTTCAAAATCGTTTGGCTCGCGCTTTATTATTTGTTCGTTGATTTCGACCGCCCTCTTAAAGTGTTTCCTTGCGTCTTGGTAATTATCCTCCGATATGAATATATGCGCCGCCATAATGTAGGAATTGCTCAGGTCGCGCGCCTCGTCCAGATTGTTTGGCTCGCGCTCGACAATCTCCTCTTGGATTCGTAACGCTTTCTCCTGGTATTTTAGAAACTTTTCGTGATCGTCCAGCAATCCCGAGAGGACGCCTAGTCTATTGCACGCGGCGCTCAAGCCGCGCGCGGCGTACAGATCGTCCGGCTCGCGCTCGAGATACTCGTCCAAGAGGCCGGTCCCTTGCTCGTAGTATTCCGCCGCTTGTGTTAGTTCGTCCAACGATTCCAACAGGTCGGCTAATTTGATATGGACGACGCCCAAGTTGCGCGCCGCTTCGCCGTCGTCCGGGTCCAGCGCGACGAGCCGCGCGCTCGCTTCGAGCGCTCGTTTGTACTGTTCTTTCGCTTGCTCGAACTTGCCGTCCTCCTTCAAGAAGTCGCCCAATTGGCTATAGCAAGAGCAGAGCAAGCGCTGTGCGAAAAGATCGTTCGGATCGCGCTCGACGATCTTAATCTGCATTTCCAGCGCTTTCTCAAAGTGATTTTGCGCCTCCTGACGCTCGCCCGTCGCGTCTGACAGCAAGCCAGATTGCTGATAGGAAAGGGCTAAGAGGGACTGTATTGCCAGCGAGTCGTTGACGTCGACGTAATAATCTTCGGAAGGTCTTGACTCCGAAATTTGACGCCGAACGTCGTCTTGACAGAGGCTGCAAAGGGCGGCGAGCGCTTTGTCGAGCGTCGCTGTCGCGCGATTCCTTAGCACAAAATCGTCGGGAAGTTGGCGCTCGCGCAGTTTGGGAACCCAGTCGGGAAAGCGCTCCAGCAAGTCTTGCGGAACGTCGAGCGGTCTGTCGTCGAAGAGCCCCGGCGTTTCGGCAATTTGAATCGGTATGATTCCTGCGTCAGAAAGGGAGCGGCTCTTGCCGCCAGCAAGCCGATGCTCGAATTCCCGCGCGCAGTTCTCGCTTTGGAAGTAGTTNGGCGAGAGAAGAACGATCATGAATTGCGCCGCGTCGATTACCTCGTTTTTCCAATTGTTCGCGCTGTCAATCATTTTTTTGTCGAAAAAGACGCGCGGGTTAGTTCGGAAAAGCTTTTTCAGTTTAGGGCTGTTTTTCAGCCGTTTGACAAATTGGGCGACAAGACCGTTTCCGTTATCTTTATGCGCGTAACTGATGAAATAGTCGTGGTTATAATACATGCTGCGTTTCTGCGTGTCCGTTGATTTGCGTATTGCGTTTAAAAAAGATCCGAGAAGAATCCGAACACGTCGTTCGACGATTTCTTACGGTAGGCTTCCGCTTGTTTATGATCGCCCTGCGCCTCCGCGATGGAAATTAATTGCTCGTAGACGACCCCAATGGTACTCAGCGCGATAAAATCGAACTCCGAGCTTTCCGCAACTTTGTTCAGCATTTTGAGCGCTTGTTCGAAATGTTCTTTCGCTTGTTTGAGATCGTCCCCCGCGACCAGGAAAACGCCTATTTTAACAAGGGCAATGCTCATATCGCGCAGCGCGTCGTTATCGTCAGGATTGCGTTCGACCGCCTGCGAGTATATTTCGACCGCTTGTTGGTAGTATTCTTTCGCTTGCTCGCCCATCGTGTCCGGATCCAGCAAGGCGGCTAAATTGCAATAGGAGTCGGCGATCTCGCCCAGCGCGACGAGATTGTCCGGTTGGATCTCGAGAATCTTCTTGCGCATATCGAGCGCTTGTTCATAATATTCTTTCGCCTGTTTGACGTCGGACGCCTGCTCCGCCATGTTCGCTAATTGGTCGTAGGAAACAGCCAGGCCGTTCAGCGCTAGAATATCGAGCTCCGCATCGTCCTGAGTCTTGACCTTGGCGAGCGTCTCGATCGCTCTCTTGTGGTATTCCTGCGCTTTCTTGAGCTGGTTCATCCGTTCTGAGAGGACTCCCAATTTCGTATAGGTAAAGCCCAAGCTGAACGCCGATTCGAACTCGCCCGGCGTCTGCTCGACCCACTGAGCGCTTATTTCCGCCGCTTTCTTATGGTATTCTATCGCCTGCACGACGTCGCCGTTCGCCTCCAAGGCGTCGGCTATTCGACCAAAGGAAACGCCCAGCGCGTACGTCGTTTGAGGATTGTCCGGCGTCAGCTCGAAAATATTTTGGCGCGTTTGAAGCGCTTGCGTATGGTATTTTTTCGCCTGGGCGTACTTGTCCTCTTCCATCGCGAAGAAGCCTAATTGATCGTAGAGATCAGCCAGGTTGCCGAGCGCGTCGAGATTGTCCGGCTCGATCTCGAGAATCTTCTTACGAATATTGATCGATTTCTTATAGGATTCTTTTGCTTTCTTGCTATTGCCTTGCATCTTCGCCTCGTCCCCTGACAAGTCGTAGGAGACGGCCTTTTCGCTCAACGCCTCGACATCGCCTGGAAGACCTGCGGCGCTCTTCTTGGCGGCCTTTGGACGAGGGCTAGGCGTCGGCTTCGGCGCAGTTGACTTTGGCGTCGGCGCAGTTGACTTTGGCTTCGGCGCGTCGGACGCTTGCATATCGAGACCGGCGTCGTAGAGCGCGGAGATCGCTTTGTCGATCGACGTCTTCGTACGCTTGCTTAAGTTAAGNTCGTAAGCGACTTCGCGATCGTTCATGCCGAGAAACCAATCGGGAAAACGCTCGGCCAAGTCGCGCCGAATACTGAACGTCTGGCTCTGAAAATCGGCGATTTGAACCAGCGTGATTGCGTCGTCGGGAAGGGAACGACGGTCTGCGCGCGCAAGCCAGCGCAAGAACTCGTACGCGCAACGCTCGCAGACGAAGTAGTTCGGCGAGAGAAGGACAAGCATAAATCGCGAGGCGTCAATTTCCGCCTGAATCGACGCTTCCCAATCGGCCTTGTCGCTTATTGGGACCAGGTTGTAAAAAACGCGCGGTTTGGCGCCAAAGAGTTTTTTCAGCTTGTAACTGCTTTCCAGTCGCCTGGCAAATTCGTCGATAAAACCGTCGTCGTTGTCTTCAGGCGCGCAGGTGATGAAGTAATCGTATTTGTAATCCATGCCGAGTCTCTGCGAGTAAGTGGGGTTGCATGTTGCATTAAGGGCTCGTTTTCGAGCTTTATGTGTGAATCTACCAGAATAAGCGCAAGGAATCAAGTAGCACGATGCGCAAAAACGGAAAATAGTTTACAAACGGAACCAATTTGCGCCCAATACCCCAAACGAACCGCCAACCCTTTCCCCGCGCCGCCCCGATCAACGCCGACGTTGAACCGCCGTCGGGGCGGTCGGTTAACCCTCGGACGGCGATTCGAGCTCGTTCCTAATAGCGCGCCGCGTTTAAAAACCGTCCGACAGGATTCCGAATCAATATTTCGCCGCTTCTTTACGGTATGCTTTAGCTCGTTTGTGGTCGCCTTCCTCCTCCGCTAAGGCGGCTAATCGGTAGCAGGCGATCTTAAGGTTGTTTAGCGTGCTATAAAAGCACGGCGAGTACTCGGCAACCTCGTTCAGCGTTTCGAGCGCTTTTTCCAGGTATTCTTTCGCCTGGTCCCGAACGCCCTCCTCGTGCCACAAAACGCCTATTTGAACAAGAGCGTTGCCCATCTCGCGCAACGCGTCGACGTCGTTCGGATCGAGCTCGACTACCTGCGCGTAAATGTCGAGCGCTTGTTTGTAGTATTCTCTCGCTTGCTCGCCCATCTCGTCCGGATCCAACAGGTCGCCTAATCTGCAATAGGAAGCGCCCGTCTCGCGCAAGACGTCCGGATTGTCCGGATCGTACTCGAGTATCTTCGCGCGCGTCTTGATCGCTTTTTCATAGTATTCTTTTGCTTGTTTGCTGTTGAACGACTGTTCCGCCGCAATCCCCAATTGATCGTAGGAAACAGCCAGGGCGCTCGTCGCATAAGTATCGCGCCGCGTATGAGGGTGCGCCTTCGTGAGTATTTTGACCGCTGTTTTATGGTATTTCCGTAAATTTTTGAAATCGTCCTCCGCCTCCGCCAAAACTCCCAATCTTACATAGGTAATGCCCAAGCAGAGCGCCGCGTCGACGTCGTTCGGCGCCAGCTCGACCCTCCGAACGCCCGCCTCAGCCGCTTTCTCGAGTTGTTTTATCGCTTTCACGATATCGCCGACCGCCTCCAGGGCGTCGGCTATTTTGCCATAGATAATGTTCAGGGCAAAGAACGCTTGAGGATTGTTCGGCATAAGCTCGGCGCTTTTTTGACACGTTTCAAGCGCCTGCTCAAAGTATTTTTTCGCGGGTCGGTACTTGCGCTTGTCCATTGCCAAAGAGCCTAATTGGTTGTAGAGGGCAGCCAGTTCGTTCAGCGCGTCGACGTCGTTCGGATTGCGCTCTAGTTTTCTCTTGCGAGTTTCGATTAATTTCTCGCAGGACTCTATCGATTTTCTGATATTGCCATTCTTTTCCGCCGGGTCGTTGGAGACGATCAGTTTGCACTCCGCATCGGCGTCGTCCTGCAGATCTGCGGCGCTCTTGGCGCCCTTTGGACGAGCGCCGACCCCTTGCGCGTCCAGACCGGCGTCGTAGAGGGCGGAGATCGCTTTGCCGATCGACGTCTTCGTACGTCTGCTTAAGTCGAAATCCTTAGTAATTCCACGTCCGTTCAGACCGGGAAGCCATTCAGGAAAACGTTCCAGCAGGTCGAGCGGGACATTGGTCGTTTTGTCGTTGAATTGTTCCGGGAAATCATTGAGGTAAACCAGCGTGATTCCTTCGTCGGGAAGGGATTGACGGCTTGTTTTCGCGAGCCACCGAACGAGCTCGTACGCGCAGCGCTCGCTGCGGAAATAGTTCGGCGAGAGAAGGACAAGCATGAATCGCGACGGGTCAATTTCCGTATGAATCGAGATTTCCCAATCGGCTTTGCCGCGAATCGGACCGAGGTCGTAAAAAACGCGGGGTTTGGCGCCGAAGAGCTTTTTCAGTTTGTAGCTGTTTCTCAGCCGCCTGGCAAATTCGTCGACGAAACCGTCGTTGTTATCCTCAAGCGCGTAACTGATGTAATAATCGTATTTGTAATCCATGCCGTGTCTCTGCGTGTAAGTGGAATTACCGGGGCGTTAAGGACTCGTTTTCGAGCATTGTTGTGTAAATCTACCAGAATAAGCAGAAGGAATCAAGCAGTACGAGGCGCAAAAACGGAAAACAGTTTACAAACGGAACCAATTTGCGTCCAATACCCCAAACGAACCGCCAACCCTTTCCCCGCGCGCCCTGATCAACGCCGACGTTGAACCACCGTCGGTTGCGCCGCGTTTAAAAACCGTCCGGGAAGACGCTGCACCTATATTCCGCCCCTTTCTTTCGGTACGCTTTCGCTTGCTTGTGATTGCCTTCTGCGTCTGCTAAGTCGGCTAGGCTAAGGTAGACGGTTCTGAGCGTATCGGACGTTAAAAGATCGAGCGGCGAGCTCTCGACGATCTTGCTCAGTATTTCGCGCGCCTTTTCTAAGTATTCTTTTGCCTGCTTGCGGACGTTCTCGTCGTCGCTCAATAAGACTCCTAATTGAGCGTAAACGGAGCCCAGGCCGCGCAGCGCGTCATGATCGTCCGGACTGCGCTCGACGAGCTGAGTCCTTGTTTCGAGCGCTTTTTCGTAGTACTCTCTCGCCAGCTTTTTCATAAACTCCGAGTCCGCAAGGGAACCTAAGTTTTCGTAGGTCAAGCCCAGTTCGCGCAGCGCGTCATGATCGTCCGGATTGCGCTCGACGATAATCTTCCGGATCTCGAGCGCTTTCTCATAGTATCCTATCGCCCGTTTCGGCTTGAACTCTCCCTCCGCCAGGTCCCCTAATTGGTCGTAGGAAACAGCCAGGGCGTTCATTACGAGAAGATCGTCCTGCGTACGCCCGAGAACTTTAGTTAGAGTTTCGACCGCTTTCTTATGGTATTCTCGCGTTTTTTTGAACTTGTCCTTCGCCTTCGCCATAACCCCTAATTTGACATAGGTCAAGCCCAAGTAGAACGCCGCTTCAACATTGTCCGGCGCGAGCTCGACCGACAGCGCGCCTGCCTCGACCGCTTTTTCGTAGTGTTCTCTCGCCTGCTTGTGCTTGCCGTCCGTCTCCAAGGCGGCGCCTGTCCGGTTATAGGAAACGCACAGGTCAAATAACGCTTGTGGGTCGTCCGGCAGCTCAGCGGCGCTTTTCTTGGCGTCCTTTGGAGAAGAGCCGTCTTGCGGACGGGAAGTTTTTTTCTCCTTCGCCCAATCTTCGCTTCTGACGTCGTACCGACCTGCGCTGTAAAGGGCGGCGAGCGCTCTGTTGATCGACCCTGTCGTATGATTCCTCAAATCGACAGGGTCCTCTATTTCACAATCGTGCAGCATGAAAACCCAGTCGGGAAAACGAGTCCTCAAGTCCTTCGGGATGGCGACCTTAGCGCCCTTTTCGTTATCGAAGAGCCCGGGCGTGTCGGCGATTTGGATCTGCAGCAATCCTTCGCCGAGAAGGTATTGGCCCGTTCCATCATTAACCCACCATTCGAGCTCCTGCGCGCACCGCTCGCTTTGGAAATAATTTGGCGAGAGAAGAACGAGCATATATCGCGACGTTCCGAGCGCCGGCTGAATTTTGCGCTCCCAGTCGTCCGACCCGCGAACCGCGCCTTTGTCGTAGAAAACACGGAGCTCGGGACCGAAAAGTTTTTGTAATTTAGCGCTATCCTTCAATCGTTTAACAAATTCGTCGACAAAACCGTCTTCGTTGTCTTCAGGCGCGTAACTAATGAAATAGTCGTAGTTATAGTTCATATATGTCTCTTCGAGGGAGTTGATTTGCGCGTTGCGTTAAGGACTCAAGGTCGAACCCCGTTTCGTAAATCTACCCAAGCTCCCCGTAAAATCGAGCGCCGTCGGGCATGAAAAGAAAAATAACCGCAACTGGGTCCAATGATAATGGATTGCAAGTAAGACCGCGCCCCGCAACGGCGACGCGGTTTTGACGGCGTTGAACCGTCAACGTTTGAACAGACGCTTGAACCAACGCCGCCAAAACGGTTGTTCTTCTTCGAGTTGTGCTTGCAGGTAAGCTAGATCTCGTTTTATCAAGGCGTCGTCTGGATACTTTTGCGCCAGTTTTTTGGCGTGTTTTAACGCGGCTTCCAGATGTTCGCGCGCAGCTTTTTTGTCTTTTTTAGAAAGCGCAGCGAGGCTGTCGCGGTAAAGAGCCGCTGTTGACAACATCTGCGTCCTAACCGCTGTCGGATCTTTGTCAGTCAACTCTTTAACAGCTGTTCGAAAGCGTTCGTAATATTCGATTGCCTCTTTAAATTTCTTTTCGGCATAATTCAAATCGCCAAGATTTAACAGGTTACGCGCTCTGTTGAAGAGGATTGCGCAGGAGGCGTTGTTTTCCTTGTAAAATTCCCCTACAATCTTCTCTGCCTTTTCATAAAAATTTCGCGCCGATCCAAAGTTTCCTAAAGACCGCTCGAGATCTCCAAACGAGTCGTACAGACAGAGAGATGTATCGCGCGTTCTTTCGTCCGGATCGGGCGTCAGAACCTTTTCGATGGACGCCACCCCATTTTCAAACGCGGACCTTGCCGCGTTAGCGTCAATAAACGAACGTTCTGATGAAACGGAGGGAGAGTCGACTTCATTCTTTCCTAAAGACCAGTGGGTATAGATCAGGTCGCTCAACGCTTGAAGGTCGTCCTGCGTTCGCTCGACATTCTTTTTCCGTATTTCCAGGGCTTTCTCATAGTATTCTCTTGCTTGCTTGCGATCTCCCTCCGCGTTCGATAGGACGCCTAAGTTATTATAGGTATTGCTCAGGTAGCTCAACGCTTGAAGATTGTCCGGCGTTTGCTCGACAATTTTCTCGAAACCTTCCAGGGCTTTCTCATAGTATTCTCTTGCTTGTTTGCGCTTTCCCTCTGTGCCCGATAGGGCGCCTAAGTTATTATAGGTACTGCTCAGGTCTCTTAACGCTTCGAGATCTTCCGGCGTTCGCTTGACATTCTTTTTCCGTATTTCGAGCGCTTTCTCATAGTATTCTCTTGCTTGCTTGCGTTCTCCCTCCGCGTTCGATAGGGCGCCTAAGATATTATAGGAAGAGCTCAGGTAGCTCAACGCTTGAAGATCGTCCGGTGCGGCTTCAACCCGGCGCTGAGCCAGGGCATTTAAAGCCAACGCAATTACACGCGCGCGGTTTAGGTTCCTTAAATGTGTTAAGTATAGGCCGAGGAGCAAATGGAACCGCCAAATTAATTTTTGGTAGTTCTCCGGCGGTTCTTGTTCTCTTATTTTCACATATCGGTCGTAACAAAAATCAAAGATCGAGTCTAAGCCCCAAGCGGCGTCGCCTGCAAGCCAATACGACGCGTCTTTAAAGTAGACAAGCAAATCTATTTTCGAGCTAATTTGTTCTAGCGCTGGAAGACGAAAATCGTCAGGCATTTGATTGACGACAATTTCTCTCGCGATACGATGCAAACGCGCCAGTTTCGCGTCTAAAAGACGACGCGTTTCTTTCTTGGAATCATCTTCCGCTGGGATCAAGAGCCGATAATCTTCCAGTTCCTGCAACCCCTTGCTTAAGTCGTCGCCATCAATTTTTGCCAGTTTGCCCAACCAAGGGACCGGGACAGAGTCCGGACCGAAGAGCGCCGCATAGTTGAGAAGCGTCCTTGCGTCTGGAGTCAACCTTTCCAGCGTCGGTTGCAAACACGCTTCGTCACAAATCGCTTCATGTCGCAATTCAAAATCATCGGCGTCGATTGTTTCGCGCAAATGTTCGAAACGCTCGAGCGCCTTTTGGAGAAAACCTCGATACGTCTCCCATTTGTTGACACGAAGGTACGCGCCGATTTTTTCCACCCGGAAGGCGTGCCTGCCAAACTTGCGAATAATTTCTTCAGCCGCCTTTTCCTCATCGTTGTCAAACGAACGAAAGACGCGCAAGAGCTCGAGCGCTTCCGCATCCGCCAACGGGTCAACTGATATTCCGCAAAGATGCGAGAAGTCAGACGGCTTTTCTCGTGTTGTTGCAACGATATGAACAAAATCAGGAAGACGCTCCAAGTCTTTAAGCTTGAGAATATTGGCGTCGTCAACGTTGTCGAGAATCAGTAATAGTCGCGTTCCCAAATCGACGTCTCGCCCGCTCTTTTTATTTTCTTCAATAATGAGATTTCGACTATTACTCAATTTCTCAAAGAGTGTTGTGAGACGTTCCAATTCTTTAAGCTTGAGAATACTGACGTCGTCAACGTTGTCGAGAATCAGTAATAGTTGCGTTCCCAAATCGACGTCTCGCCTGCTCTTTTCGTTTTTTTCAATAATGAGATTTCGCCCCGTGCTCAAATTCTCAAAGAGCGTTGCGAGACGTTTTTCTTTGTTGCTTTCTAAATCGACGCCAGCTAGATGATCGAGTCCTGAACCTGAGATAGCGCCAAATAACGACGTCTGATTTTTACAATTGATATAAAAGCGTCCGAGTTGATAGTCCCAAGCAAATGCGTGTCCGTACGCGAGCGCCAACTCCGTCTTACCGGCTCCGCCGAGCCCGTAAAGCGCTACACAACCCTTTTTCAATTGATCACGCAGCAAGACTAATTCTTTACGCCGTCCGACAAAATTCTTGTTATATTGGGGATAGTAGAAATAGTGGGGAGGTTTCGAAGCCAAATCTTGACGCCAGACTCTAACGCGAAAGACGTCGCAAAGAGCGTCAAGGGTCTCGTCGAGATCTGCCGTTTTCAGCGTTAAATTAAAAGTTTGGGGACTTTGACGCGTACGCAGTTCAGAAAGCCAGTCGGGAAAACGATCCTGTAAATCTTTCCGAACGTCGACCGTTCCGTCGAAGAGCCCTGGAACCTCGATGAATTGAATCGGCGCTATTCCTTCGCGGAAGACGCAGTGGTGTATTTCGCGCTCAAGCCACCATTCGAACTCGAACGCGCACATCTCGCTTTGGAAGTAATTCGGCGAGAGGAGAACAATCAAAAATCGCGACGTCTCAATTCCGTCTCTGATCGTGCGTTCCCAATCGTCCATGCCGCGAATCGATTCATCTGCGAAAAAAACACGAGGCTTGGCGTGGAGAAGATCTTTAAATTCGGAGTTTTTTCGCAGTCGGTCGACAAATTCTTTAACAGAACCGTTTTCATTGTCCTTACTTGCATAACTAACGAAAAAATCGTAATTATAGATCATAAAACGCCTCGTCGAACAGGTTGATTTGCATTCTGTGTAGGAGATTCGCTCTCGGTCTTCGTTACATAAATCTACCCGAGCGCGCCCGTAAAATCAAGCGTCTCGGACCGCAAAAAGAAAAATAACCGCGACTGGGTCCGGTTATAACGAATCGCAAGGGAATCGGGCAAGAGAGCGCCCCGACAACGACGCCCGGCGACCGGCGTCGACGTCGTTCATCGACTCTCCGACGCCTCCAGCGCGGCGATACGAGCGTCTGTTTCCGACGCTTTCTCGCGGCGCTCCCTCGCCTCGCCGCTCTTGCCCTCGGCGTCCAGCAGCTCGCTCAAGCTCTTGCAGACGGCGCTCTGAGCGCGCAAAATTTCCAGGTCGTCCGGCGTTCGCTCGAGAATGCGAGCGCTTGTTTCGAGCGCTTTTTCATAGTCTTTCTTCGCTTGTTCGTTCCTGCCTTCCGATTTCGCGAAGTCGCCTAAGCAGACGTCGTCGGCGACCATATCGCGCAGCGGCTGAAGATCGTTTGGATCGGCAAGGCTATACCGATCCCGCAATTTGCGCGATTTCTTGTAGTATTCTTCCGCTTCTTCGCGCTCGCCGTCCGCAAACGCTAAGTCGCCTAATTTACTGTAGGAAACGATCTTGACGAGCTCCGTTCTCAGATCGAACGGATCGTCCGCGACGATCTTCTCGAAGACTTCCAACCCTTTTGCATAATAGTCCATCGCCTGCCGATAATCGCCGTTCAGCTCCGACAAGTTTCCCAACGCGTCATAGGCGCCCCTCAGGTTGACGAGCCCCCTGAAATCGTCCGGCGCTATCGCGAGAATCTGCGCGCTTAGGTCCAGCGCGTTGGCGAAATGTTCCCTGGCTCGTTCGCGCTGGTTCCTCTCCCTTGCCAGGTTCCCCGAGCAAAAAGAGGCGCCGAGCTTCTCGCGCAGCGCTTGAAGTTCGTCCGGATTGTCCGGGTCACCCTTTGGACAAGAGCCGTTTGCCGGCGCCGCCGCCGCCGACTCGAGCGCCCCAAGGTCGTCCAGACAGGCGCGGCAAAGAGCGGCGATCGCGGCGTCGACCGAATCCTGCTCGCGTATCCTGAGATCAAAATCGTCGTAAACTTGCAGCTTGCGCAGTTCGGCGACCCAGTCGGGAAAAGACTCCTGTAATTTTTCCGGAACGAAGACCTTTCCGTTGTCGAAGAGCCCGAGAACGTCCTCGATTTGAATCAGCGCTATGCCCGCGTTCGGAAGGGAACGGCGCTCCTCGGACTCGAGCCAATATTTGCACTCTGCCGCGCAGGGCTTGCTCTGGAAGTATTTCGACGAGAGAAAGACGACCAAATACCGCGCCGCGTCAATTTCAGCCCGGTTGGCGCGTTCCCCGTCGTCCTCGCCGCGAGCCGACTTGTTCTGGAAAAAGACGCGGGGCTTGGCTCCGAGACCAGCCGGAGC
>JGI24710J26742_10003985_pt1 | contig 12340 bp, 6 predicted proteins | sample BioPla2DNA2_FD_26742 | JGI IMG/M metagenome (IMG submission 26742) | reverse complement strand
TTTTTTCTTGAACTTCTTTCCATAAGACAACTTTTAATTATTTATACGTTAAATTTTTAATTTTGTTGTCCTAAAAAAGGGGACCATTATAGTTTTTAAATATAGACTTTTTCTCAAAATTCCAAATAAAAAATAGAAAATAATGTTTTTTTACAATATTTACTATATTTTTTAGTTTTAAGATGTGTTAAGTTTTTATAATTTTGCAAAATGAAAACAAAAATTTATTTGGTTTTTATTTCACTATTGTCTGTGTTTAGTTTAAAAGCACAGATTAGTGATTCTAGCATTAATGTATTAAAGTTTTCCATTCATTATTCTATACATACTCCAAGTGCAGATATGGCAAAACGTTTTGGCTTCTCATCTATGATTGGTGGAAGTTTAGATTATAAACTTAAATCTAATTGGAGTTTTGGATTAGATGCATCTTATCTTTTTGGTGGGAATATTAAAGATTCCTCTTCTATTTTTTCTGAAATAATGACAGAAACAGGATATATTATTAACCAATATGGTGAATATGCAACTTTTTCTTTAAGCGAAAGAGGTTTTTACGCAGGAGCAAATATTAGCAAACTTATACCGGTTTTAGGTCCAAATAAAAATTCAGGAATACTAATTAATATTGGTGGCGGTCTTTTGCAGCATCATATTCATATTGAGAATAAAGATAATAATGCACCTCCAATTTTAGGCGATTATAAAAAAGGATATGATAAACTAAGTAATGGTTTTTCTGTCAAAGAATTTATAGGTTATCAATATTTAGACAATAAAGGATTAATAAATTTTTATTTAGGATTTGAATTTTATCAAGCTTTTACAATGAGCCGCCGAGATTATGATTTTAATCTTATGGGATATGATAATACAAAACGTAAGGACTTTTTAAGTGGATTTAGATTTGGTTGGATAATTCCCGTCTATACAAAAGCACCTGACAAATATTATTTTTATTAGATATGCTTTTTGCTTATAAAATAATTACTCAATCATATTTTTTATCAATTAAAATTGCCTCGCTTTTTAATAAAAAAGCAAAATTTATGATTCAAGGCAGAAAAAAATGGAGAGAAGAGCTTAAATCTAAAATTGATAAAAAATCAAAGTATATTTGGTTTCATTGTGCCTCTTTAGGAGAATTTGAACAAGGCAGACCTTTGCTTGAAAAAATAAAAACCGAAAAACCTCAATATAAAATTATTTTAAGTTTTTTTAGCCCAAGTGGATACCAAGCAAGAAAAGACTATCAATTTGCTGATATTGTTTGTTATTTACCTTTTGATTCAGCACAAAATGCAAAAGAATTTATAGAAATTACAAATCCTTCTCTTGTAATTTTTGTAAAATATGAAATATGGTATTATTTTTTAGAAAGATTAAATAAAAACAAAATTCCTACTTATTTAATTTCTGCCATTTTTCGTCCTAATCAGGTATTTTTTAAGTTTTATGGAAAAACATATCGTAAAGCTTTGGGATTTTTTGATAAAATATTTTTACAAACTGAAGAATCACAAAATTTGCTTAAAAAATATAATTTTAACAATACTTTGGTTTGTGGTGATACAAGAATTGATAGAGTTGTTGATATAGCGAAAGAAGATTACAATAATCCAATTTTTAAAAAATTTTGCAAAGATAAAACCTGTTTTGTTTTTGGTAGCACTTGGGAAGCAGATGAAAAATTGATTTCAAATTTTATAAATACTTCAGCTAAGGAATATGTATTTATAATTGCCCCACACGAAATTACAGAAGGTAAATTAAGAAATATAGAGCAAAATTTCAAAATTGAAAGTCAAAGATTATCAAAAATTGAAAAGCTAAATCCATCTACCCGACTAATAATAATAGATTCAATTGGCTTATTATCAAAACTTTATCGTTATGCAATCATTGCTTATGTTGGAGGAGGTTTTGGAAAAGGCATTCATAATATTTTGGAAGCTGTAGTTTATGAAATTCCTGTGATTTTTGGTCCAAATTACAAAAAGTTTAATGAAGCGACTGAATTAATTGCAAATCAGGTAGGCTTTAGCGTAAATACTTCCAAAGATTATGAAAATATAATGAATTTATTGATTAGTGGCGGTAATATATACAGAAACTGTCAAATTAATGCAAAACAATATATAAGTGCGTCTTTTGGCTCTACGCATAAAATATTTAATAATTTACTTTTTCTATGATAATGTTTTAAAATTTTGTGCATTATTTTTAGTTTTAAATTGTGAATATCTTTTCAATCTTCTTTAAGCAATTAAGTATAACAATCAGATTTACAGACAAATGCCATTGAAACCTAAGTAAAGTTATTAATTGCACATATAATTGTTAAAAACTAATTTAAAAACTTATATATTACTTAATTATAAAGGCTTACAGCGGTTAATTAATTTTTTTACAAAAATACTTGTATATATTTAACTATCTGATTTATGAGTTTTTAAGAAGCTGTTTTAATTATTCTCAATTAATTGTTAATAACCAAAGTTTTGTTTTTCTGTTTAAACTTTATATTTTAGTCTTGGTAAAAACCCTAAAAAATTTGGATTTTATTAAAACAGATTTAGATTAAAAAATTACAATATAGTATGAACTTGGAAAAAAAACAAATGGAACAGGATTTTAAGGCAGATTTAAAACGCAAGGTTTTTAGTGATTCAGAGGCATTATTGGCAAGTCAGGAGTATTTTAAAGGAGATGAGCTTGCTGCACGAGTGTGGATAAATAAATATGCATTAAAAGATTCTGATGGCAATTTATATGAGCTTACGCCGGACGATATGCACAGACGTTTGGTTAAAGAAATCTATCGTATAGAAAGCAAATATGAAAATCCACTTTCAGAAGAAATTTTATATGAATTATTTAAAGATTTTAAATATATAATTCCTCAAGGTGGTCCAATGTCGGGTATTGGCAATAACATGCAAATTGTTTCTTTATCAAATTGCTTTGTTATTGGTCATGATAGACCCACCGATTCTTATGGAGGCATTTTAAAAACGGATCAAGAACAAGTTCAATTAATGAAAAGACGTGGTGGCGTAGGTCATGATTTATCTCATTTACGTCCAAAAGGTTCGCCTGTAAAAAATTCTGCCTTAACTTCTACAGGTATTGTTCCTTTTATGGAAAGATATTCCAATACTACAAGAGAAGTTGCTCAAGATGGAAGACGCGGTGCCTTAATGCTTTCTGTTTCTGTAAAACATCCTGACAGTGAAGACTTTATTGATGCTAAATTAACCCAAGGAAAAGTTACAGCAGCAAATGTTTCTGTAAAAATTACCGATGAATTTATGAATGCACTTATTAATAAAGATAAGTTTATTCAACAATATCCTATTGATGATAGAGCACCTAAATATATAAAGGAAGTTGATCCACAAAAGATATGGAAAAAAATTATTCATAATGCTTGGAAATCTGCAGAGCCAGGAATTTTGTTTTGGGACACAATAATACGTGAATCTGTTGCTGATTGTTATGCAGATATTGGTTATAAAACAGTTTCTACAAATCCATGTGGTGAGATTCCTCTTTGTCCATACGATTCATGTCGTTTGTTAGCTATAAACTTATATTCATATGTTGATAATCCATTTACAAAAGAAGCTAAATTTAATTTTGATAAATTTAAACTTCATGTTGGATATGCTCAAAAAATAATGGACGATATTATTGATTTAGAATTAGAAAAAATAGACCAAATTCTATCAAAAATCAACTCTGACCCTGAAGATTTGGAGGTTAAAAGAATTGAGAGAAAGCTTTGGGAAAACATAAGACGTAAGGCAGAAGAAGGAAGACGTACAGGTGTTGGCATTACGGCTGAAGGAGATATGTTAGCTGCTTTAGGATTAATTTACGGCACAGATACGGCCAACGATTTTGCTACCGAAGTTCACAAAACTTTAGCAATTGAGGCTTATCGTTCATCTGTGAATATGGCAAAAGAGCGTTCTCCATTTATTATTTATGATTCACAAAGAGAAAAAAACAATCCATTTATTGAGCGTTTGAGAAAGGCTGATCCTGAAATGCTAAGAGAAATGGAAATTTATGGAAGAAGAAATATTTCTCTTTTAACAATAGCGCCTACAGGTACTACAAGCCTTATGACTCAAACAACATCAGGTATAGAGCCTGTATTTAGACCATTTTACACAAGACGTAGAAAAGTTAATCCAAATGATCCTGAAATTCGTGTTGATTTTGTTGATGAGCAAGGCGATAAATGGGAAGAATATAAAGTTTTTCATCATAAATTTTTAGTTTGGCTTCAAGCTAATAAATATGACGTTAATGCAGTGAAAAAAATGTCTAATGATGAAATTAATGAGCTAGTAAAAAAATCTCCTTATCATAAAGCTACCGCTGAGGATGTGGATTATTTGAATAAAGTTAAAATGCAAGGTTCAATTCAAAAATGGGTTGACCATAGCATTAGCGTAACTATCAATATGCCAGAAAACGTTTCCGAAGAAGTGGTTGAAGAGTGTTATCTAGAAGCTTGGAAATCAGGTTGTAAAGGAATTACTGTATATCGTGAAGGTTCTAGAGCTGGAGTTTTAATTTCAGATGATAAAAATGATAAACAAGCAAAACAAATTCTTGAACTTAAACGTCCAAAAGTACTTGAAGCTGATATTGTTAGATTTAGAAATGATGATGAGGAATGGATTGCTTTTGTTGGTTTATTAAACAGAATGCCTTATGAAATTTTTACAGGACGAGTTGAAGAAGATACTTTAAACATTCCTAAAACCATTGAAAATGGAAGAATAATTAAAGAAAGTGAAGAAGACGGAAATAATAGATACGATTTTCAATACACAAATAGATATGGTTATGCCACAACTTTTCAAGGTTTATCGCATCAATTTGATAAAACTTTTTGGAATTATGCAAAATTAATTTCTGGAGTATTGCGTCATGGTATGGCTATCGATAAAGCCGTAGAATTAGTTTCTTCATTAGAATTTGATAATGATAGTATAAATACATGGAAACGTGGTGTTGAAAGAGCTTTAAGAAAATATATCCCTAATGGAACTAAAGCGTCTAAAAAAGGAGATATTTGTCCAGGCTGTCAACAAGAAGATACTCAAATTTATCAAGACGGCTGTGTAATTTGCACAGATTGCGGATATTCTAAATGTAGTTAAAAAGTTTTTTTAAGTAAGCAAGCATAAAAACAGAGAAGCTCTAATTTAGCTCTCTGTTTTTTTCTTTTTTTACCTATTACTCTTCTCCTGGTTTTTTATCTACTTTTATATTATCTCCTTCTAAGCTTTTTAGGTTTACATCGCCCATGCCTTCAATAAATCCTGTTACTTTAAATTCTGTTCTACGATTAAGTTGGTGTTCTTCTTCTGAACATCTTACTCCGTTTGAACATCTGTTTAGTAATCTAGTTTCGCCGTAACCTTTTGCAGTAATTCTGTCTTTGTCAATTCCGTTGTCTATAATATATTTTACAGCCGAATCGGCTCTGCGTTGAGATAAATTTAAGTTGTAAGCATCGCTTCCGCGAGAGTCGGTGTGCGAGCCTAATTCAATTATAATACCTGGGTTTTCAACTAATAATTCAACGACTTTATCAAGCTCTATTGCTGCATCAGGACGGATATTAGCTTTGTCGTAGTCGTAATAAATATTTTCTATCACAATTTCTTTGTCTAATACTATTCTTTCAAATATTAATTGTACAAATACTGTGTCCTTAAAGCTTTCGCAGTGAGTTTCAATTGTTTGAGCTGGTATTGCAAAAAATTCAGGAGAAAAACCATTTACATTGTATTTGGATTCGCAGTTTACTTTTATTTCATATTTTCCTGGTCCAACATTAGGTACTGTCATTTTATCGTCAGGATCTGTTGCTTCACAGTGCATAACATTGATTTGGTCTTTTGCAATTTCTAATTTACCATCATCCATTCTTTCCCAAGTGCTTACTGCTAATATCAACTCTGTTGGAATTGGTGGTGGTGGGGGTGGTATATATTTAAAAGTATAAATATCGTCAGCTCCTTGGCCGCCATCTCTATTTGAGGTAAAAAAACCTGTTTCTCCGTCTAGGTCAGAAAATAATATTGCAAAATCGTCTTTAGAAGAATTAAAAGGTGATTTTAAATTTTCTGGTTTAGTCCAATTTGCTCTTGCACCTGTGGTCTTAAACATATCTAAACCGCCCATTCCGAGATGTCCGTCTGAGGAGAAGTAAAGTGTGCCGTTTTTTTCTATTACTGGAAACATTTCTTTGCTTGGTGTATTGATTACATCACCTGCATTGCGAGGAGTTCCCCAAGTGTTATTTGCTGTTTTTTCACAAAAATAAATATCAGTTTCGCCTTGTCCTCCTGGCATATCCGAAACAAAATATAAAATATTGCCATCAGGAGATAATGCAGGATGACCTACTGAATATTCTTTGGCTTTATTATGTTCAAAAGCTGTGATTTCAGTCCACTGGCCGTCCACAAGTTTTGCAGAATAAATTTCTAATCTATCTGTAAACACTTCATCTGATTTGTCTGAAAGCCAGCTAGTTGGGTCAACATTTGTTCTTCTTTGTTTATGTTTTACAGTTTTTGTTTTTGTAAAATATAAAATTTGTTCTTTTTCATCAAAAACTCCAGGTCCGTTGTGGTATTCATCGTTTATGCCGTCTAATAATTTTATATTTTTCACTTCTATCTCTTCGGTATCTGTTGCGATTTCAACTTCGTATAATTTGAAAAACGGAGTGCCTGTCCATTTATTATTTGTACTTAGTAAATTATTGAATCTGTCGGAAGTGAACAAATATTTTTCTCCAAATTTTATTAAAGAAAAATCAGAGTTTTTTGAATTTAATTTACTTAAATTTTCAATTTCAAAATAAACAGTGCTGTCTGCCAACCATTCTTGAGATTTTTGCAAACTCTTGATTTGAGCAAAAGCGTAGTCTGTATCTTCTAATTTTTGATAGACTTCTATTGCTTGATCGTATTTTCCTTCTATTTTCAACAAATCTGCATAAAGTTTTAAATCTTCTTGGTTTGCAGAAGCTTTTTCCACTAATTTTGACATTTGTTTTTCTGCATTTTTAGTGTCATTTAATTGCAAATAGCATTCAGTGAGATTTCTAATATCTGTATCACTTGCTTTGCCAATTGTTGCACGGGCTTCATAAAGCTTTGCTGCTTTGGAATATTCATATTTATCCATAAGCTTTTCTGCTTTTTTTAGATTTTTTTGCCCAAATACACTTATTGAGGAAATTAAGATTAGTATCGTAATGCTAAATTTCAAAGTTTTGTATATCGTTTTCATAATTACAAATTTTTATTGTGATAAATATTAGAAATATCTCGGTGTTTTCATTCTTGTATCCATTTTTGCAGGAAGCGTGTAATCTAATATGATTTCATGCCCGCCCCAAGAGCTTAGCGAACTTACGCTTTGTGTGTAAGCATAACCAATTAACCATGATTTATTGATATTCCACTCTGTCATAAAAACGACAGCATCTCTCATTTTCAGGCTATTGTCTAAACCCTCGCTTGTTAAAATATTAGCTCCAAACCTATAAGTTGCACCTAGCCAAAATGTTTCTTTAAACAAAAAGTGTGCTGTTACGTCCATATTTGTTTGTGCTTTAAAGTCTTCGCGTATCAAGAAACTTGGTTTAAATTTCACATTTTCGCCTAGATCAAACACATAGCCTGCTGTTAGGTAATAATGCCGAGCTTGTGCAACATTAAGTCCGTCAGCCGCTTGGATTAAGTCGCCCAACATATCTGTGATAGACAAACCTGCGTAAAACCTTGCAGAGTAAAGGAATAAACCAAATTTAGGGTCAAACCTAAAATTATTTATTCTGTTTAAAGGCACAAAGTTATCGTCTATGGTTTCAGAATTAAGTTTTCCACCATCAACCATAAAATTACTTAAACCTACTGCTAACCCCATTGATAAGTTTACTTTTTCATTTAGTTTTAAAATATAAGAATACGAACCAAAAAGACCTTGTTGGTTTTGTGCTCCTATTTTATCGTTTATCAACTGTAAGCCTAAACCCATGCTTTTTGTTGGAGCTCCTTCTATGCTCAGCATTTGAGTAGAGGGTGCTCCATCAAATCCTACCCACAGGGCGGAATACGAAAGGTTTACATGTGTCCATTGTTTTGTGCCAGCATAGGCAGGATTAATGGTCATTGGATTAAAAATGTATTGGTTGAGGACAGAGTTTTGCTGAGCAAAACCCTGTATTCCCAATAATACTAAAGCGATTATTATTATATTTTTTTTCATTTCTTTAAGTTTTTATATTATTTAATCCTTTATCTTAAAATTGTTACGTAACCTTTAATTTTTTCGTATTCACCACAGACTTTAACTTTCATCATCCAGAAGTAAGTTCCTTCGCTTAAGTTAGAGCCGTCCCATGAGTTATCGTAATTTTCTTGAGTATATACTTCGTTACCCCAGCGGTTGTAAATTACTAATTCGTTTTCTGGGAACTTATCTAAGTTCTTGAATACAAAGTAATCGTTTTGCCCGTCATTATTAGGTGTGAAAACGTTGTATGCTTCAGGTAAGTAATCTAAATTTTCTGCTGTTAGTTCAATATCTATAGTTTTTTCACAGCCTAAAATATCTGTTACTGTTAGAGTATAATTACCAGCGTTCAAGCCTGAATTGATTTCTTGGTTAGCTCCATTTGACCATGTATAAATATATGGTGAGCTTCCGCCTTCAACTTCAACTTCAATTTCGCCTTCGCCACTATAATTACAATTGTCGTTAATTACGCTAACTAAATCAATTTCAATTTCTATAGCTGAATCAATTACAAAATTAGCACTTGCAGGACATCCATTATTATCCCTAATTGAGACAGTATATTCGCCAGCTGCAAGATTTCTGATAATATTATCATTTGTAACTGTATTATCGTTAATAGTATAAGTGTAAGGAGCTTGACCACCTTCTATAAGTATCTCAACTTCTGCATCATTTTCGCCATAGCAAGAATTAGCAGAAAGTACTTCTATGCTTGCAGACAGAGTATTTAAGCTAGAAATTGTAATCGTAAGAGCTTGACTTGTGCAGCCATTTGCGTCCATTACAATAAGTTCTAAATTACCTTCGCCTGTAATATTACCAAATGAAGACTCATTTTGATAAGTTAGGCCTCCGTCTATTGAATATTGGTATGGTGTTGTTCCGCCATTTGCATTTAGAACAATTCCAACTTCACCTTCATGGCAAGTAGGAGAGTGGCTTAGACTTAGTTCGTCAGGACTTGTTATTTCTACTTCAATTTCAATACTACAAGCATTTTCATCTTCAGCAATTATAGTATAAGTACCCGCAGCTAAGTTTTCAAACACATTTGAGTTTTGGCTTGAACCATCGCTTAATGTATAAGTAAATTCACCTGTGCCACCTGTTATTTCAAGTGTGATAGAACCGTCGCTTAATCCATAACAACTTAGGTTTTCAACTTCTAGGTTTGCTAATTCTAAACTTGAAATTGTTACTAATTGGTCGCAAGTTGAGCTATTTCCATGTATGTCAGTAACTGTCCATGTTACAGTGGTGGTTTCGCCTATTGTAAATTCGGCTGGTGCGTTATTTGTTATACTTTCTATTCCACAATTATCTGCTACTTCAGGATAAGGCAAACTTACACTTGGCAAACAGCTTGTTATATCAGCAGGACAAATAATTGTAGGAGCTTCATTGTCTATTACAGTAATTAGTTGTTCGCAACTTGTTTGGTTACCTGATGCATCTGTTACTGTCCAAGTTACAGTTGTTGTTCCAACAGGATAATTAGCCAATGCATCGTTTACTATGCTTGCAACTGCGTCATTATCAGATGTTAGCGGATGTCCAATATCCGAAACTATAGCAAAACATTCTCCTGCATCATTGTTAACAATAATGTCTTCAGGGCAGGTAATTGTTGGTGGCTCTTCATCTATAACTGTGATTATTTGTTCACAATAAGCTGTATTTCCCGAAGCGTCAGTTACTGTCCAAGTTACAGTGGTTTCTCCAATTGGATATACTGCTGGTGCATCATTTTCTATGGATTCTACTTGGCAGTTGTCGTCAGTTACAGGATAACCAATACTTAGTTCACTTGCATAATTTTGTCCTAAATCTGCAGTAAAAGTAAAGTTTGGTGGACAAGTAATTGTTGGTGCTTCATTGTCTATTACAGTAATTAGTTGTTCGCAACTTGTTTGGTTGCCTGATTCATCTGTTACTGTCCAAGTTACAGTTGTTGTTCCAACAGGATAGCTAGCTAATGCATCGTTTATTATACTTTCTACTTGGCAGTTGTCATCTGTTGCGGGCCAACCAATATCTGTTATTATTGCCGAACATTCAGCAGGGTCATTGTTTACTGTAATATCTGGTGGGCAAGTAATTGTTGGAGGCTCATTGTCTATTACTGTTACAATTTGTTCACAGCTTGTTGAATTGCCTGCATGGTCTGTTACTGTCCAAGTTACAGTTGTTTCTCCTATTGGGAAACTTTCAGGAGCATCATTGACAATACTTACTACTTGACAGTTGTCATCTGTTAGAGGATAGTCTAAATCTAAGTCTGTAGCAAAACATGAGCCTAAGTCAGTATTTACGCTTATGTCATCTGGGCAAGTAATTGTTGGTGCAATATTATCTGTGATTGTAAAACTTACATCTGCTTGGTCGCAATTTGCAGGATTTAAAACCTCACAAATTTGATATGTAATTGTATAGTCGCCTAAAGCTAAGCCACCGGGAACTATAAGGCTTCCATCAGGATTTATAACAAGCCCCGATATTCCATCATTATTTATGATAGTAATGTTTACATCACTATAATTTATAGGATTTCCATTTAATAAGTCATTATCTAAAACATTTCCTGCTAAGCCGCCTAAATCACAAGATAAGTCAATTGCACTAAAGTCGTCGTTATTAGCAATAATTTCATGTGGATCGAGATTTGAACTTGCGCTGTCTTCTGCTTCAACTTCTTCTCCATTTGGATCTTCGCCTTCTACTTTAACAATATTTATTATGGTGCCATTGTCAATATCCGCTTGAGTTACAGTGTAGTTAGTGTAGAATGTCTGACTTCCCCCTACGGCCAAGTTTGTAATTGTCTCGCTTAAGCCTGTTAGTGGGTCGTTTACTTCTAAATTAGAAATAGTTACGTTACCATTATTTGTTACAGTGATTACATAATGCAACACATCGCCGATTACAGAATAAGTACTTTCATAAACTGTTTTGGTAATTAGTAGGGATGGATTTTGTGTTAATGGAGTTTCTGTTGGATCATCAGGATCATTACCAGGTTTACCCGGATTTAATGGACCTGCACTTGCTGTCATTTCTATCCCTAAATCAATTTTTGCAGGGTCTGCATTAATCGCAAACATCAAACCCGTTGCTCTAAAACTACCTGTCCACTTAAATAGTTTATCACCACTATTTCCAGGGATTACCATTGGGGTAGTTGCAGCAAATAAAGCAGGACTATTCTGATTATCATCGCTATTTCCCACACCATTGGCAAAAAATTGCATTGTAGAATTAGTAGCTGGGATTATAGCCGAAATTCCACCCCTAACATTAAAGACATTTACAAGCAAAGAATTGTCAGTGCTTGTGCTTAATGAAGGAATACTTAATTGAGAAACTGAAGCTTCGCCACTGTTTGCTTTACTATAAACAGTAATAGGATTAGCAATATCGTGTCCAGTAACTTTTACAGCCATAGCTTTCCAATTAGGAACATCGCCCTCCCAAGAACTTACGCTTGCCGTATAATCACTTGGTTCACTTGCACTAGCAATTTTATAAAAAACTGCAATCTCAGGGCGAGAATAACTTGTTGCATGTTGCTCAAAACCTAAAAGCGTAAAACCACTAGGTGTAGTAAAACTACTTGTAGAAATTGAACGCGAACTCTTTTGATTCGCAAAAACCAAGATAATTAAATCATCTTCAGTCAAATCTTCAGGAGCTTCAACACTTAAATTAGTGCCACTACCAAAATTAGTTTTCTGACCAGTAGTATGCCAAATTGGGGCTAAAGATTGTGCAGAAACGCTAAATGTAGTAAGAACAAATGCAAATAGAAAGAAAATTTGCATAAATCTTCCTTTAAAAAAATTAAACTTTGCAATCATATTTCGATAATTTTTAATTTAACAATTTTTAAAATCTTAAAGATTTAAGTGTCCCCTTTTATTAGGACAGTTTTTTTAATTTGTTAATATTTTATTTTTCAAAGAACTTAAATCTTTAATTTTGCAAAGTTAAATATTTTTTT
>JGI24710J26742_10003982_pt1 | contig 12341 bp, 9 predicted proteins | sample BioPla2DNA2_FD_26742 | JGI IMG/M metagenome (IMG submission 26742) | reverse complement strand
AATCGTTTTCCTCCAAAACTAATTCGTAGCTAACCCCTCCGTTGCTTCCTACAAATTTTCTGTCACCTTCGACAAGGGTTACATGGCAAATACTGGTTTCTCCGTCTAGCACCTTTACATGCGAAACATCCACTCCCTCTGCCGATATGGAATCCACTATCCACCGACCGGGAGCATCCGGGCCCACGGCTCCGATATAGGCGGTCTGCATTCCGAGTCTGCTGGCATAAACCGCCACGTTTACAGCGTTTCCTCCCGGATACATAAGGCCTTGAGCTACATAATGGTCAAGGACGTTGTCGCCAACTCCTATCAGTTTCATTAGTATTCCCTCAGCCCTCCATAGTATCTTCTGTCGTCGGGATTATGCCCCTTGTAAATGGACAGATAGTAGTAAAAATACTCCAAGGGAACGAAGATAAGGAACGGATCCAATGCGGGATGAAATTTATCTGAAAACTTCTTGCTGTCGAACACTATGACATTGTCTGTAAGACCCTCTACAAAGCGAAGTGCTCTTTCCGCACTGGGCCTTGTCTTGTCACGTCCCAAGAAGAATACATAGTTGGTGTCCGCTTCCACCACTTCCAAGGGACCGTGGCGGAACTCGGAAGAGTTTAGATTACAGCCATGTGTCCATGTAAATTCAAGCATTGTAATAATGCCTTCTTTGTAACCTATGGGAAGAAGATTCCCCGAGCTTACCGTGTAGATAAGATCCCACTTAGAAGCCCTTGCTCCCCATTTCTCCATCTCTGCTTCTACTTCCACCAAGAGACGCTCAAGTTCTCCCGGGAGTTCGTGAAGCTCCTCTTTAATCTGTTTTAATTCGGGAGTTTCTTTTAAAAAATGAAGAACGAGGTGATAGCCGATGAGCGCGTGAACAATCCAGATGCATTCAGCATGATATGCGACAACATGCTCTGCCGCTTTGGCAAGGGGCGATTCCTCCGTCTTCATGACCGCTATGGTAGGTGCTCCTTTTTTGCGTGCCAGCTCTATCGCCCGAACGACTTCTTCTGTGTTTCCGGAATCGCTGACTCCGATTACAAGTGTGCCGCGATTAATAACATAAGGGGGATTGAGAACAAAATCCATAGCGCTGAATGTCTTAACACAAAAATCTCCATAGGTGTCGGCAAGCTGTGCCGCAGTTTCACAAGCGCACAAGGGCGAACCGCATGCTACGAAATAAATTCTATCAATAGTTGATTTGTCCAAAGTGTGTAGTATATCATCGATGAGCGGAAAAACATTCTCAAGAACATGAGATGTCTCCGGCACCATTTCTTCTGTAACCAAGAAATCAACTTCAGATTTATCGATATTAAGCATTTTTTCTCCTTTCAACTTTTCTATTTCTTACTGCATCTAACAGTTTTGCAAAAACAATCAATCCCAGCAAACGATTTTGAGGTGAAATTAATGCGCATCAATATACTTATCAAATATTTTTTGTTAAATCGATTGATGTTTTAGGATGAGATTTGTTTGAGTATACCCTCACGAATCAAAAGATGTCAAGATTCTGTTGTAATGACGATATAGTTTGTTCAATCGTTAAATACGAAAACAAATACAAGGATTTATATCAATAATTTGAAAAAGGCTAGAGAGAGTGAGATTGACTAAGATTTGCTTCAATTATAAAGTATGCGGCATATGCCGCCCAATCTTTTGTGAAAAATTATTTTTCTTAGTTAAAGTGCTTTCTCTTGTTGTAAAAAAGATAAATATGAGTAAAATGAACGTTACGATGTTTGTAGACACGGGCATATTTGTTATGAGTATTTTAGTATAGAAATTTATTAAATCAATGAAAGCTTTTCAAGCAGGAGGAATTTATGATTGATCTTCATACACACAGTATCTTTTCGTTTGATGCAGATTACACATTAAATGAGATGTTGAAAGGGGCGGAGCGAGCGGGAATTAGTGAGTTATGTATAACAGATCATGTTGATTTTGACGCTCCGAATATTGAAGATAGGCTTCCGAATCTTACCGCGAGGCGAGAATCAGCGGAAAATGCTGACAATTACAGTGTTCATCTGACTCTAGGGGCAGAGATTAGCTTACAGGACAGTGCTTCTGCTAAAGCTACATGGGAATATATATGCGATGCTGAACTGGACTTTATTATTGCCTCTGTTCATATTATTGATGGCAAGGAAGTATGGACAGAGGAGTTCTATAGGGGACGAACTAAAGAACAGACTTATACTGAGTATTTGGAAGCTGTTCTGCGTATGCTGCCAACCTTCCCTGAAATGGATATATTAGGGCATTATGACTTTGTGGCAAAATATGCCCCCTATCCTGATCGTTCCTTTGACTATGAATTGGCACCCGCTATATTTGATGATGTACTGGCTTTCCTGCTTGATTATCATAAATCTTTGGAAATTAATACCTCTATATGGCGAGGAGACAGGGCGTGGGGGTTGGATTTGCTGAAGCGTTTCGTAGCATTAGGTGGACGGTATATTACGATTGGCTCTGATGCGCACAACCCCCGGGCTATTGGATATCGGGTGAAGGAAGCTATGGTTATGGCTAAGGAAGCAGGTGTGAGGAGTATAGCAGTGTTTTCACAGCGCAGACCATATTTCATTGACTTGTGACTTTGTGAAGATCTCCAAGTTTTCAATCAGCCAATGTAAAATTTGTGTTAAATCCATGTAAGTTTTTCTTGACAAGGTTTTTAAAGCAACCTATAATTAACTTCATAGCATACAAATTAAAAAGATGTCGGTTTTTGATTGCAATCAAAAACCGAAAAACCCAAAGTATTGTGATTGAAAAAGAATTTGGAGGTAAAAAATGAAAAGAAGACTTTTGGCAGCTTTGGCAATTGTAACGGCAATTGTTCTTATTTTTTCCTTGTCAGCTTGTGGTGCTCCTGCTCAAAAAGAGCCGGATCAAAAAGGGGCGGATTCCAATGTATCCACCGACTCCATATTTGATGACGAAATGAAGCTTGTACTATACTCTCCTGCAACAGATGCTCAAGTAAATGCCGTTGTACCTTTATTCGAGGAAAAGTACGGTATTGAGGTTGAGGTTATTACCGGAGGTACGGGAGAACTGCTTGCCCGTATCGATGCAGAAGGCGATGCTCCATACTGCGATGTGGTTTTCGGTGGGGGAGAGTCATCCTATGCCGAATACAGACACATTTTTCAAGATTATGTCAGTCCCGAGGATGCAAATCTCATAGAGAGCGGTAAGAATACTCTGGGTTACTGCACCAACTACAACTTGGACTGTGCAATACTTCTGGTAAACATGGACATTGTTGGTGATATAGAGATTACCGGTTATCAAAGTCTTTTAAATCCGGGGCTCAAGGGCAAAATAGCTTTTCCCGATCCTACTGCCTCTTCCTCAGCCCTAATGCATATTGAAACTATACTCACCGATATGGGAGGGCTTACTCTGGATAACGAGGTCGGCTGGAATTTCATTTCGGAGTTTATCGAAAATCTTGACGGTAAACTTGCTTCCGGTTCCAGCGCTGCCTGGAAGTCAGTTGCAGACGGTGAGATGGTGGTTGCGTTGAGCTATGAAGAGGCCGGTATTCGCCTTGTTCGCGATGGTGCAAATGTAAAAGTAGTATATCCCGAAGAAGGTACCGTGCTTACTCCAAGCACCATTGGGCTTGTAAACAATTGCAAACATCCTAAAAATGGTAAACTTTTTATCGACTTTGTGTTGGGGCTCGAGGTACAAAACATACTTTGCAACGACTTGGATGTACGTCCCATTCGCGATGATGTCTCGTATCCCGACTACTTTATGCCTGCTTCAGACATTAAGGTTGTTGACTTAGATCAAGAGTTTATCAATAAACACAAGGCGGACATTGTCGAAAAGTTCACCGAGGTTTATCAAAGCACTTTCAAATAGAATTCGACACAATCTAATTTTACGCCGGGTTTGCCGGGTACTTGTATCATACATATAGGCCTTGATACGGCATTTGCCGTATCAAGGCCATAAGTTCTTTAAATCGCTTCTGTTAGCGAAAGTACAGGGAAGGTGTTATTGTGAGTAAAATAAGAATAGTCAACGCAAAAAAGATATACGGTAATACAACTGTCATTGAAAATTTGAACTTGAACATAGAGGACGGAGAACTGTTTACGCTTCTTGGGCCTTCCGGTTGCGGCAAAACAACGCTGCTTCGCATGATAGCAGGCTTTAACTCTATTGAAGATGGTGATTTTTATTTCAATGATGAACGCATTAACGACAAGGAGCCCTCTAAGCGCAACATAGGAATGGTCTTTCAAAACTATGCCATATTTCCTCATTTGACGGTATACAAAAATATTGCATTCGGTTTAAAGAATCGTAAAGTACCTAAAGATGTCGAACGTGAAGAAGTAAACCGGATGCTTAAAATGATGCAGATAGAAGACTATGCTGATCGCTTGCCGGAAAAACTTTCCGGAGGTCAACAGCAACGAGTTGCACTTGCGCGTGCACTTGTTATAAAGCCAGCTGTGTTGCTTATGGATGAACCCCTTTCAAACCTTGATGCCAAGCTCCGTGTAGAGATGCGGCAGGTTATCCGCAGCATACAACGGGAGGTTGGGATCACTACTTTATATGTTACACACGATCAAGAGGAAGCCATGTCTATAAGTGATACCATAGCTGTAATGAAAGAAGGCGCAATACAGCACATAGGCACACCGAAGAGTGTTTACCAGCGACCGGAAAATGTGTTTGTTGCAACATTCATAGGTCGTACCAATATATTGCAGGGGAATATGCATGCCGGTGTCCTTGAAATTTGTGGCAGCAGATTTTCTCACTCCTCATGGAAAACCGTACCCGACGGACCAGTGCAGGTATCTGTTCGTCCGGAAGAATTTGTGATTGCTCAAGGCGAAGCAGAGGGCATCTCTGCATCTATTGCAGATAGCGTATACCTTGGACTCAATACGCAATATTATCTTGACATCGGAGACGCTCAACAGGTGGAGATTGTTCAGGAGTCACCGATGGAAGATTTGTTCAGCGTTGGAACATGTGTGCGTCTCCTGATAAAGACTGAGAAAATAAATATTTTCTCTGCAGACGGTAACACCAACTATCTAAGAGGTATATAAAGAATGGTTAACAATAAACGCTTCAGGTTGGATGTTTGGGGTTGGATAACAATAATAATATTGCTGTTGTACGGATTGTTTTTGGTTTATCCGCTCAGCCTTTTAGGTAAGATGGCCTTTTCGGATGGAACAGGGTTCACGTTAGATAACTTTGTAAGATTCTTCTCGCGTCCTTACTACTCCATCACATTGTGGAACAGCTTCAAAGTGTCTTTTGCAGCTGCAGCACTGTCTGTAGTTGTCGGCGTGACTCTGGGTTATATATTTTCGATGTATGAATTATTTGGCAGCAAATTTATGCGCATGTTAATAATACTGTCCACAATGAGTGCACCTTTTGTAGGGGCCTATGCATGGATACTGTTGTTGGGCCGAAACGGACTAATTACCACATTTTTCTCTGGTGTGTTTGGCATACAGATGCCAGATATTTATGGTTTCAATGGTATTCTGCTGGTGTTTACAACTCAACTTTTTCCTTTGGTTTTTCTATATGTTCAAGGTGCTATGAGCAAGATGGACAACTCTCTAATGGAAGCTGCAGAAAATATGGGCTGTAAAGGAATAGAGCGCTTTTTTAGAGTGGTTTTACCTTTAATTGCACCAACAGTCTTAGCAGGTGCGCTTCTTGTGTTCATCCGTGCCCTCAGCGATTTTGGCACTCCTATGCTTATTGGAGAGGGATACCGCACATTTCCTGTTATTTTATATACGGAATTTGTGGGCGAGGTATCCCAGAACAAAGGCTTTGCTTCTGCGATTGCCATAATGGCCATATTAATTACGGTTGCTGTATACTTTGTGCAGGATATTATAGCAAAGCGCAGTGCGCATTCTATGAGTGCATTAAACAAAATTGAAAAAAAGAAACTTAAAGGTATAAAGTCTGCACTTGTACATTTGTTGTGTTATTCTGTTGTGGGAATATCTGCCTTACCGCAGTTTTATGTAATCTATACTTCGTTTCAAAAGACAAGTGGTTTAATCTACATCGAAGGATATTCTTTAGACAGCTATCGGCAAATGTTTTCGCGCTTAGGCAGAAGTATACAGAACACTCTTATTATTCCCACGATATCGCTTGTCGTTGTGGTACTAATAGCGGTGTTAATTTCTTATATTGCTGTACGTAGGCGCAATGNGTTATCAGGTGCGGTAGATGTTCTTTCGATGGTACCTTATGTTATTCCCGGCACGGTAGTGGGTATTGCGATGATATCCGCTTTCAATCGCAAGCCGCTTCTTTTAACGGGCGGTATGTTGATTATGGTTGCAGCTTTGGTAATACGCAGGTTACCTTATACAATACGGTCGTCTGTGGCGATATTGCATCAAATACCGCTAAGTATTGAAGAAGCAGCTACGTCGCTGGGAAGCACAAAAATGAAAACATTTTTCAAAATAAATCTACCCATGATGGCTCCCGGTGTGTTTTCGGGTGCAATATTAAGTTGGGTAACATTGATAAGTGAGTTGTCTACTGCCATATTGTTGTATACGGGGCGCACACAGACATTAACGGTAGCTATATATACGCAGATAATACGTGGGAATTATGGAATAGCTTCCGCAATGGCAAGCGTGCTCACAGTTATGACGATTCTTTCGCTGCTTGTTTTTAATGCTATAAGCAAAGATGGCGAAATGACAATGTAAATGCGTATAAAGTATACGAAGGACGCGTACTACGGATTTCAAGCCCAGATAAGAACAGAGTACTGCAACAAAACTTTAAAGTCACTAACGAAATACGCTTCAGTTATAGCCAAAAAAGTAAAACCGACGAACATTTGTCCGTCGGTTTTAGCAAATTTTTTAGGGCAGCTCCGAATAGTTCGGCGCTTTTTATTTCGGTTTTCCGAGAACGCCCAAACCCTTAGATTCTTGCCCTCGGTACATACGTCGTATGCAAAAGCTCATGCGCTTTCTCGCCGTAGGGCTCGCCCAAGTATTCCTCATAGAGTTTTATAACTTGCGGGTTCTTATGCGATTTTCTTATAGCCTTTTTGACATCACCGGAATAAACGGCATTCATGCGCTTTTGAATGATTTCGGTGTCGCCATGAGCATAGGGTTGTCCGGCGCCGTCTATACAGCCTCCGGGGCAAGCCATGATTTCTATTACATCATACTTGGCTTCTCCGCTGCGAATGCTGTCGAGCAGTTTACGNGCATTGCCAAGTCCGCTGGCAACAGCGATTCTCAGGTTTATATCACCTATGGGAACTGTAGCTTCCTTGATGCCTTTCAGACCGCGCAGGGCAGTAAAGTCCAGATTTTCGAGTTCTTCGCCGGTAACCCATTCATATGCCGTACGGGCTGCCGCTTCCAAAACTCCGCCGCTGCTGCCGAAGATAAGGGCGGCGCCTGTCGATTCGCCCATCAGCTCATCAAACTCGCCGTCCGGCAGGTTGGGGAAATCAAGCGACATTTCTTTTATCATATGACCGAGTTCCCTAGTTGTAATGACGATATCGACATCGCTTACGCCTCTTTCGTTTGCCAATTCGGGTCGCGAGGCCTCATATTTCTTTGCCACGCAAGGCATGACAGAAACAACTATCATGTCTTCCGGTTTTACACCCATCTTTTCCGCAAGATATGTTTTCGCAAGAGCTCCGAACATTTCCTGAGGTGACTTGCAGCTCGAAGGAATGTTGAGCATATCACCATAGTTATGCTCAATAAACTTAATCCAACCCGGGCAGCAGGACGTGAGTAAGGGCAGGTTCTCGCCCGTTTTGAGGCGGTGCACAAGTTCAGAGGCTTCTTCCATTATAGTGACATCAGCCGCGAAATCCGTGTCATAAACACGATCAAAGCCCATAGCCCTCAAGGCTGTGACCATTTTTCCGGTAACATTGGTTCCGGGGGCCATGCCGAAAAGCTCACCGAGCGCAACGCGTATAGAGGGAGCCGTTTGAACAATTACGGTCTTATCCGAATTCAAGGCATCCCATACCTTTTCTTCATTGTTAACTTCCGTGAGTGCGCCTGTCGGACATACAGCGAGACACTGACCGCAGAAAGTGCAGTTTGTTTCATGCAAGGGTTTGTCAAATACCGTACCGATAACGGTATTGAAACCGCGGCCGACATCTGTAAGCGCGCCAACCGTCTGCACAGTGTTGCACATTGTCATGCAGCGCTTGCACATAATGCACTTGGACATATCTCGCACAATAGACTTTGAGCTGTAATCGGGTTTAGTAGCGGTTTTTTCGCCCGGATAACGAATGCTTCTAACACCCGCGTCAGCTGCCAGCGTCTGCAATTCGCATTCACCGTTTTTAGCGCACACAAGGCAGTCGGTCGGATGGTTAGAGAGCAAAAGCTCAATCATCATTCGACGCGCCCTGATAACCTTAATCGTGTCAGTCCGAATATTCATGCCCTCGCGGCACGGTGTGGAACAGGCCGCCACCATTTTACTTCTGCCGACCTCTTCAACGACACAAACACGACATGAGACGCTTTCGTTAACTATTTTGAAATCGGCCAAATCGAGATGGCACAATGTAGGGATTTTGATATTTAGCTGTTTGGCCGCTTCCAAGACGGTAGTTCCTTTTTCCACCTGAACCGGCATATTATTAATCGTTAAATGAATCATGCTTACATTCCTCCGATACTTATTCAACATGGATGGCTTTGACAGGGCAAGCATCAAAGCAGGTTCCGCACTTAATGCACGCTTTCGTGTCTATTACATGCTTGCTCTTAGGTTCTCCGTCTATGCAACCAACCGGACATTTTTTCTTACAAATACCGCAGCCGATGCAGGCATCGGTAATGACGTAATCCTTCAGGGATTTGCAGACGCCGGCAGGACATTTCTTATCGANGACATGCGCCAAATACTCATTCATGAAATATCTGAGTGTCGAAAGNACAGGATTTGGCGCGGTTTGTCCGAGTCCGCAAAGAGAAGTATCCCGAATTATAATCGANAGNTCCTCTAAATAAGCGAGGTCAGCCTTTTCTCCGTTTCCACTGACAATCTTTTCGAGTATCTCGAGNACNCGCTTATTGCCGACACGACATGGCGTACATTTACCGCAGGATTCCGAAACCGTGAAGTCCATNAAATAGCGGGCAATATCGACCATNCAGTCATCTTCGTCCATAACGACCAGACCGCCCGAACCCATAATGGATCCGACTCGCGCCAACTCATCAAAGTCGACAGCGATATCAAGNTTTTGCTCCGGAATGCATCCGCCCGAAGGTCCGCCGGTTTGAACAGCCTTAAACTTCTTGTTGTCTTTAATTCCGTTGCCGATATCAAAGATTATTTTACGCAGGCTNGTACCCATCGGCACCTCAACAAGTCCCGGACTTGCAACTTTACCAACNAGAGCAAAAACTTTTGTTCCGGGGGAACCGGCTGTTCCTATGCTCTTGAACCAATCAGCGCCCCTGAGCATAATCCAGTGAACATTCGCCAAGGTCTCTACGTTATTNACAATTGTCGGTTTGCCAAACAGACCTACGTGTGAAGTTCTATGGCGCTTAAAGCGCGGCAGACCGCGGCGTCCTTCGATTGATTCAATCATTGCCGTACCTTCGCCGCAAACAAAGGCGCCGGCGCCCAAACGCAGCTCCAGATGGAAGCTGAAATCCGTTCCCAAAATATTATCGCCCAAAAGTCCTCTTTCTTCGGCTTGAGCAATTGCTGCGCGCAAACGACGCACGGCTATCGGATATTCCGCTCGTACATAGATGTAACCATAATTTGCGCCGACGGCATAACCTGCAATGGCCATACCCTCAAGCACGGAATGCGGGTCTGTTTCCAAAATATGGCGATCCATAAAAGCTCCGGGGTCACCCTCGTCGGCATTGCAAACGATATATTTGGTGTCGCAATCAAAATTGAGCGCTTCGCGCCATTTCCTGCCGGTAGGGAAGCCGGCGCCGCCGCGGCCGCGCAGATTGGAAGCAATCATTTCCTGGACCACATCTGCAGGCGAAACATTTTTCTCGAGTATATCGGCGAGTGCGCGGTAGCCGTCCATTGCAATGTACTCTTCAATTTCAAGAGGATCNATAATAAGNCTATTGCATAACACAACTCGCTTTTGATGCTGATAGCGCTCTCCTACCAAACGATAAGCGTCGCCGACTTTTTCGATCGACGGGTCACCAGCTAAGCGCTCATCCAATTTTTTACGTGCAATCGGCTTTAAATCACGTAACGTTTGAAAATTCATTATTTACCCTCCTAATTTCCCTTGCGATATTTGGCTAAAATTTCACTTACATCGCCCGGTGTAACTCCTGAATAGACGTCCTCATTAATCATGACAATAGGCGCTTTACTGCAGTCACCGAGACAATGCGCCGGGTTAATGCTGAAAAGACGATCCGCTGTAGTCTCGCCGGAGGAGATGCCCAACTGCTTCTCGAACTCTGCAAGAACAGCCTGCCCACCCTTTATGTAACATGCTGTACCAAGGCAAACGTTAATTTTGTTTTCGCCTTTAGGGACCTGGGAGAAATACGAATAGAAGGTAACAACCCCGTAGACGCGGGAAGGCGGGACCCTTAACCGTTGGGCTATTAGAGACTGCGCCTCTTCAGGGACGTAGCCGTAATGATCTTGAGTAAAATGGAGAATCTCTATCAGGTCGGATTCAGTCCATCGATCATCGGCGAGAAAAGATTTTAGTGGTTCAAACAGGTCAGTTTCTTTACACATAGCAAACCTCCATAACTATTTGTTAAATTTTTGTTTTATGGTATTTTGTACATTGTACAAAAAATAACAAAGAAAATCAATATCAAATTTATAGAATCGTTCCTGAAACTTGTATAGAAGTCAAACATTTGTGACACAAGCCCATAAAAATAGTTTACAAAATCGCTTTAAATTTATCTCATTTCATCCGAGCATTTTGTCAAGGATTTAAGCAAGGCGTCCCTTGAAGAAGGCGATAGATGAAATATAATCCTAAGAAGCGTTTTCAAAGTATTCTTGAATGACTTCTTCGGAACTTTTAAAATCAAGAACCTTACGATATGTTCCGTTACTAATGCTTTCATGACGTTTGACTGCTTTTATCATCTCTTCTTCACTGACAAATCGTCTTTTTCGGTAAAATCGTTCTTCATCTTCTCTATGACTTCTTTCAACATGACCATTTTCCCATGGACTGTATGGAGCTGTCCGGATGTGCTTAATCTCCAGTTTTTTCATCATCTTTTCAAATCGGGATTTCTTNTCGGTTTGTTCCNGATCATTGCAAAATTCTTTACCGTTATCCGTCTGAAGATGTTCTATCTTGAAGCCAATCTTATCTTCCAAAGTTTCTAAAAAGCAACTCGTTGTGTAAGTACTGTTCTCGTTAACTATACTTAAAACTCTTTTTCGTGAGAATACATCTATGGCTGTTATTTGATAGTACCGTGAATGATAACTTGCAAAACCGATGCATTCAACAGGTATATATTTAATATCCATTTGTACTAATTGACCCGGATATTCGGCTTCTCTGATTTTCTTGGATCCCTTTTTCTTGCGATAAGGTTTCTTTTTGGGCTTGTCAAGCTGCATCTTTCTTATCTGTCTGCACATTGAGTCATACGAGCGGGTATAGCCTTTGTCACAACACTTCCTATAAACATGAGCAAGACCTCGATAGCTATGGTGGCGATACATGTGGCGAATAAGTTCAAGTTCCGATTCAGCATGTTGATTCGGATGAATATGGGGCCGCCTTGATTGTTTTCTTAACGATTCAAGAGTACCATCATAACGTTTTCTCCAATAGCTAACATATTGCCTTGTTGTGTGATACTTTCTTGCTGCTTGTGCATTGTTATTGTGTCTGATTGCGTATGTTACAATACGCTTGCGGTGACGCNTGCCTTCTGTTATACTTTTCATGAGAGAGTTCCTTTCTTTNCTNGTTAACGATTCTTGCAAATCTATTATACCAAAGGGCTCTCTTTTTTCTTCTTTATTGTGTCACATATGTATTATCGCATATCATAATCTCGGATATAACAAAAAACCGCCTTAAAGAATTGAAAAGGACTCATCATTGTGCTATGCTTGAATGCGGGTGCCTTAGCTTTCCCTTAGAGTAGATGCAAAACACAGGGTTGAATCGGGCATATCAAGTGACCTTTAGAGAGTCTAGAATACGAGGCAAAATAATAAATTATGAATGACTATGGAAAAATAATGTCGGCCGCAGAGGCTGTTTCTCGCGTTAA
>JGI24710J26742_10003981_pt1 | contig 12343 bp, 9 predicted proteins | sample BioPla2DNA2_FD_26742 | JGI IMG/M metagenome (IMG submission 26742) | reverse complement strand
AGACCTCTCAGGCTACGGCTACTCCATCCTCTTCTTCTTCGGACTCCTCGCCGGGCTCTTCGGGATTGTGCTCCTCGCCCGCACACCCGAGCCCCGGATGGNTGCNGATGGTGATGGAGACGGTCCGCTCGCCGCCATCACAAAGCCTTTTGCCGATATCAATTTCAAAAACCTCATCATATTCCTCGGNTCCTGGAACTTCGCCGTCAACCTCGCAGCACCGTTCTTCACGGTCTACATGCTCCAGAGGGTGGGCCTCGATATATCGCTCATCGTCGTCTTCAGNGTCCTCAGCCAGGTNATGAATATCGCCTTCTACCGGTCATGGGGCCGGATATCTGACAGGTACTCAAACAAATCGGTTCTCTCCGTCAGCGGACCGCTCTTCATGCTCGCCATATTCGCGTGGATGTTTGTCATGCTCCCCGGGGTCTACATCCTGACCTACCCGCTGCTCATCCTCATCCACATACTGATGGGGATATCACTCGCAGGGGTCTCACTTGCGTCCGGCAACATCAGCCTGAAACTCGCCCCGAAGGGCCAGGCGACCAGCTACCTCGCGGCAAGCACCTTCGCAAACTCGGTTGCCGCCGGGATCGCACCCATCCTCGGCGGGCTCTTCGTGGACTTCTTCACGGAGCGCGAGCTGATCTGGACGCTGGTCTGGAAAGACCCGGTGCGGGAACTCGTCTTCGTCACATTCAACCTCCAGCAGTGGGATTTCTTCTTCTTCTTTGCATTCCTCCTCGGGCTCTACTCCCTCCACCGCCTGACCGCCGTGCAGGAAGAGGGAGAGGCGAAAGAGCAGGAGGTCGTCGATGAACTCATCGCCGGGGTTCGGCGGGACATGCGCAACTTCTCCCCCGCCGGCGGCCTCCGGGATCTGGTGAAGTTCCCCTTCTCATCCACCCGGGAGCGCCGCAGGGAGAAGGAGTAGGGGGTCTCGATACCTTCAATGGTGCCCGGGGCTACCGGGTAGTTATGGACCGAAAATATCTCTGTTCGGGCATCATCGTCACCCTGGCACTCGCGCTGGTAGCCGGGTGCGCGGGCGTCAACTCCCTGCCGGGGGAAGAGAACACACCCGCTCTGACAGGTGATTCCATAAGGCTCCCGGAGCCCCGCTTCGAGAGTGATCTCTCAGTCGAGGAGGCGCTCCGGGAACGGCGGTCGGTCAGGGTCTATGCGGAGGTGCCGCCCACCCTCGCTGAGATCGGGCAGATCCTCTGGGCGGCGCAGGGGATCACCGATGAGCGGGGGTACCGGACAACCCCCTCCGCCGGCGCCCTCTACCCCCTGGAGGTCTACGTCGTCGCGGGCGATCTCATGGGCCTTCCGGCCGGCATCTACCACTACCAGCCCGGCGAGCACATCCTCGTCCGGACCGCAGGCGGGGATCATCGAGCGGCCCTGCAGGCGGCGGCCGTCAACCAGACCCCGGTCGGCGACGCACCGGCGACGATCGTCATCTGTGCGGTTCCGGAGCGGACGACCGTGAAGTACGGCGAGCGGGGTATGCGCTACGTCTACATGGAGGCGGGGCACGCCTCTGAGAACGTCTACATCCAGGCGGCAGCGATGGATCTCGCCACCGTCGTCATAGGAGCGTTCGATGATGCCCGCATCGGAGAGATCCTCAACCTCCCCGGGAACACAACACCGCTCTACATCATGCCGGTGGGAAAGCAGGTTCCCGGTGGAGGCTGAATAGCGCTAGCGAGAGCGGGGAGGCTCCACCGAAGGCTGCTGCTGGCTGATGCAGTGTATCGCGCCAGAACCCGGGACCATCGCCGTGCAGTCGATCCCGACGACCTCCCGGTCGGGGAAGGCCTCACGGATCCGGGCGAGGGCGACCTCGTCGTTCGGGTGGCCGAAGACCGGCACCAGCACGACGGTATTCCCGATGTAGAAGTTCGCGTAACTCGCCGGCAGGCGATCCTCGCCGCCGACCGCTCCAGGCATAGGGAGCGGTATGACCGTCAGGGGGTTTCCGTCCTGGTCGGTCGATCGTTTGAGGATCTCGTAGTTCTCCTTCAGGGCGGCGTAGTTTACGTCGTCCTCATTCTCCTCGAGGGCGCAGAGGACGGTTCTCGGGCCCACGAACCGGGCGATATCATCGATATGCCCATCGGTGTCGTCGCCGGCGATTCCCTCTTTTAACCAGATGACATGGCCTGCACCGATGCAGGCCGCAAGGTATGCCTCGATATCCTCCCGGGAGAGGCCGGGGTTGCGGTTCGGGTTTAAGAGGCACGCCTCGGTTGTTATAACCGTGCCGCGCCCGTTCACCTCGATGGAGCCCCCCTCCATGACGATCCCGGGGGAGAAGACGGGTAGAGCCATATCACGGTTCATTATGAGCGGTATCCGGGTATCCCCCATGAGCTCGGGGTACTTCTCCCCCCAGGCGTTGAATATCCAGTGCACCATCGCAAGGCTCCCGGTCTCCCGATTGACCACGAACGTCGGGCCGTAGTCGCGGAACCAGACATCGGCGTAATCGACGGTGTGGAAGGTGACGCAGCCCGTATCGACGCCCTCCTCCTCAAGCATCGCCTCGACCCTGGTGCGCATCAGATCACCGGTGACGAGCAGGTTGACCCTCTCAGACCCCTGGAGCGCCGCGATCATCTCGATGTAGGCCGCCTCCACCGGGGCAAGGTCGGGGAATGTCTCCCGATCATGGGGCCAGGAGAGCCATACGGCATCATGTGGCTCCCACTCCGCCGGCATGTGGTAGCCGAGTGCCACCGGTGTCCGGCCGACTGGAATCCTCCGGGTGAGCGCCCCGTAGGTCCCGGGCCGGCGGTTCCGGAAGAAGCCCCAGCCCTCCCGGACGAACTCGTTCATCGAGAGGTCGATCTCCACGACCAGAACCTCCTCGCCGTCCCCGGCCCGGGCGAGGACATTTCCGAAGGCATCAGCGACGAACGAGCCCCCGAAGAACCGGATATCCCCCTCCTCCCCCACACGGTTGACGGCGGCGACGTGGACGCTGTTTGCTATGGCGTGGCCGCGCTGCACCGTCTCCCACGCCTCACGCCAGTCACCCTCGGGGGGCTCCTCCTCGCCCGCGATACTGCCGAGAGCCGTCGGGTAGAATATGATCTCCGCGCCCTGGAGCGCGACCACCCTCGCGGCCTCCGGGAACCACTGGTCGTAACAGATAAGAACAGCGATCCGGCCATACCGGGTATCGTAGACCCGGTAATTATCCCCGGGGCGGAAATAGGTCTTCTCGTAGAAGAGGGGGTCATAGGGGATATGCACCTTCCGGTAGGGGGGGAGCAGCTCTCCGTCCGCATCGATCACCACCGCCGTGTTGTAGTACTCCCCGTCCGCCGTCCGCTCATAGAGGGGAACGATGATCACAACGCCCTCCTCCCGGGCGAGCGCCGAGAAGGCGCGGGTTACAGGGCCGGGGATGGTCCCGGCGTATGCGGAGGCATCCCTGTCATCGTACTGCGGGAAGTAGGGCGTCTGGAAGAGTTCCTGCAGGCAGATGACCCGGGCGCCCTCCCTGATCGCCGCCCGCACCATATCAAGGGTGTGAGCCAGGTTGCGGTCGGGGTCACTGCCCACCGCCGTCTGGATGAGGCCGATCTTCTGTCCGGTCAATCGCTATCAACTCACCGTATCGGTAAGACTCCTCGATATTTTATACCATCTGCCGGGAAAACATAGCGTTATCCGGGATCGCGCCCTGTACGTACAAAAGAGATGGAATTTGCGACAACCCTCCTCATCGCCATCGGTCTTGCGATGGATGCGTTTGCTGTTTCTATCAGCGGCGGCACAGGTCTCCAGAAAGACCGGGGCCGGTATGCCCTCGTCGTCGGGGCGCTCTTCGGGGGGTTCCAGGCGGGGATGCCGGTGATCGGGTGGTTCGGCGGCGCGAGTATCACCTCGATCGTCGGGACTTACGGCCGCTGGATCGCATTCCTGCTGCTCGCCCTGATCGGCGGGAAGATGCTCATCGAGGCGGTGCGGGGAGAGGGAAACGGCGTGCAGTTTGCCGGGGGGAGCATGGCGACCTTCCTCCTGCTCGCCGTCGCCACCAGCATCGACGCGCTCGCTGTCGGCGTCACGTTCGCCCTCCTGAATACGCCGATCCTCTGGCCGGCGATCACGATCGGTGTTGTGACCTTCGCCATATCCGCCGCCGGGGTTCTTATAGGGAGCGCGTTTGGCCGGATATCCGGACGGAGGGCCGGGATCCTCGGTGGTGCGATCCTGATCGCGCTTGGCCTCCGGATCCTGCTTGAACATACAGTCTTCTGAGTACGTCACCCGGTATCGTCCAGGATCCGCCGGATCTCAAATACCAGGTTCTTGCTCTCAGAATCGAGCGCGACGAGCCGGAGGTCCTCTGCCGACCGAACCCCGATACCGAGTTCCACCGCCCGGGCGATCTGGTCCATAGCAAATATCCGGCCCCGCATCACATCCGGCGTCGAGCCATAGAGCCTGAGCAGGGCGATGGCGGCGGCATCGAGGGCGACCCGGTCGGTGCTCGCGAGCATGACCCCGGGCCCGATCAGGTCGCCCCGCTCAGGCCCCCCGGTTGAGAAGCCTGCGGTCGCGTCCATGATGGTACCGTCGCAGGGGCAGAACTTGTTCACCTCAGCGATCATCCGACGCTGGTACGGCGAGGAGTGGAGCTCGGCCATGTAGTTGTAGCCATCCTCCGGATCCTCCGCTGCAACAGCCCCGACGAGGTTCTTCAGGGAGAGGGAGACGTGCCCGCCGAACCGGTGGGTCTTCAGGCAGCAAGTCTGGATCACCACATCCGCCTCACGGAAGAACCGCGCGACCAGGAACCCCCGCTTCCAGTGAAGGCCGGCCGAAGGTATCGCTTCCCAGCCCTCCCGGGGAAGATCGTCGAGCACCACCACCTCTGCACCCGCCCGCTCCGCCACCCTGGCAGCGCCACGGTTCGCGAGCACTACCTCCGTCTCCCCCATACCGCTCCTCTCAGCAAGCCTGACCCTCCGGGCGCCGGCATCGAGGATCTCTTCGAAGATCGCCTCAAGGGTATCGAGGTGGGTCGTCGCGGGGAAGGGGTCGTCACTGTTGAAGTTTGCCTTGACCGCGACCTCTCTCTCCTCGAGGGGAGGAGCGACCTCGCGCCAGAGCGCCTCTACGGCGTGGTAGCGATCCGATGCATCGATGACGTAGACTTCGGAGGCTGCTGGTGATGCCATGCGCGCAGAGTCTCCGCCAACCTATAAAAATATACGCCGCTCCGGAGCCGGTTCTGCTTAAGACGATAGATCCGGGGTTAGAGTCACCGGGATGGATGGCCGGTCGATCGTGCCGGCATCCGGAGCAGATCCCTGGAGGGAGGGAGGTGCGCCTTACACCGTCCCGTAGGTCGTCGTCCGCTGCCGGAGCACCCGCCCGAGGTCCTCGGCGATCCGTTGCATCTCGCCAGGATCCAGGTAATCGGCACCCTCACCGCCGGCATCGACGGAGACGTCATCGCAGAACATCGTCCCCCCGAGGTCGTCTGCTCCCGCGAGGAGAGCAATCTCAGCCATCTTCGTCCCCACCTTCCCCCACGAGACCTGGATATGGTCGAAGTTATCGAGGAAGAGTCGGGCGACCGCGATCAACAGTATATCCTCCCTGCCGGTCGCTCCCGCCGGCGCGAGTCCCGCGCGGTAGAGGGCGGTGTTCTCGTGGAGGTATGAGAGGGGCACGAGTTCGGTGAATCCCCCGGTATCGTCCTGGATCTCGCGGAGTATACCGAGATGTCGGGCCCGGTCCTCCACCGATTCACAGGATCCATACATTATCGTCGCGGTCGAGCGGACGCCAAGGTCATGCGCCTCCCTGATGATACGGACCCAGGTCGCCGTATCGCACTTTCCCGGGCAGATCACCCGCCGGACGCTGTCAACCAGGATCTCGGCCGCCGTCCCCTGGAGGGTTCCAAGACCGGCCTCGCGGAGTCGCTCGATCGCCTCTGCGGTCGAGACACCGCTCTGCCTCGCCGCCCAGGCGATCTCGTCCGGGCTTGCTGTGTGGATATCCACACCGGGCGCAACCTCCCGCACAGAGGATATGAGATCGGTATAGGAGTCGAGCGTGTAATCGGGGTGCACCCCCGAGAGGAGGCAGATCTCGGTGACGTTGCGTGCCACCGCCGTCAGCGCCTTCTCACGAATGGTCAGGGGGTCGTCATAGAACGCTCCCGGCGCATCGGCCCGCCGGCCGAATCCGCAGAACCCGCAGAGGTTCTTGCAGATGTTGGTGACGTGGATGTTCTGGTTCCGGACGTAGGTGACGACATCACCTACTTTTCGCTCCCGGAGCTCGTCCGCGGCGGCGGCGATATCCCAGACATCCCGGTTGCGGGTCTTGAGGAGCCGCACCGCCTCCTCCTCGGTGAGGCGGTGACCGGCGAGCGTATCGTTGAGCAGGTCATGCAATGAGTACGGCATCGTAGAGAACTCTATTAGAGTCCGGATTTATTCGTCTTTCCTTTTCCACCGCACAAACACCAGGTCATGGATGATGACGATGACGATGACAAGGATCGCGAACTCAACGACGTGCAGGGGCAGATAACCGATGAGCGGCACTGCAAAGAGGGCTTTTCCGACGATCCACTCCTTCTTTACCGGTTCAACCACCCCGACACCCGGGATCCTGAGGTTACCCTGGTCGATATAGGGATTGTTGTCCCCCTGGGTGATGTAGCCACCGTGCGGGTCTCTGTAGTACTCGCCGAGTATTGACTGCTCGATGGTGGCGGTATCGGCGTAGATCATCGCGCGGTGAATGATCGGGTGGACAGAATCCACGCCGTTTGGCCGGTAGATGATCACATCACCAAAGTCCCCGAAAGACCGGTACCCGGTCCGTAGCCCTTCATCGCGGGTTATCAACCCCCCGAACCGGTCTTCATCCACGACAAGCACAAGGTCGCCGACGTTCATGTTCGGGACCATGCTCTCAGACTCGATCGTGACCACGGCGGGCCAGGTGCCGGCGACGATGTAGAGGGCGAGAGCGATGCCCCCCACGACCGCGACGACCCAGAGGAGGTCCCGGGCGAGGGAGACGGCTATATGTTCGCTTGTCCGGAATGCCTGAAGGGTCGATGCTGCGCGTTGCAGCCAGGTGGTATCCGCCATTTGCTGTCATGAGGGTACTGTTTCTATATACATAGAATCTCCGGCAGAGAACCCGGGTGAAAAGATAAACCCATATTACCAGGGGGCAAATATCATGAGACCATGCTCGCCAACGCCGAGATCGTACGCCGGTTCCTGGAGCTCAAGCACCAGGTCCACCCCGACGTGGTGAGTTACATCAGGGAGCAGGACGATCCCTCGCTCATCGACCGGATCGCCGCCTCGGTCCCTGACGGCACCCTCGTCATATCGGCGGAGCATATACCGGGGCTGAAGAAGGTCNGGGACGGGACCAGATTCCTCGCAAANCCGGAACTTGAGGTCATCGTGGGAAGCGCCGGGACCACGGGGAGCGTCACCGGCCATGAGGATGCGGTCCACTACTTCCGGGACCGCTACAACCAGCTCGCCTCGATGATCCGGGGCAGGATGACCGCGATGCCGATCGAGGCGCTGGCAAAATCCCCGCACCGCTACCGCGACGAGGAGTGCAGCATCATCGGTATGGTGGCCGAGACCCGGACGACCGCTAAAGGGCACCGGCTCGTCGACCTGGAAGACCCCACCGGATCCATACGTGTTCTCTTCAATAAAGGGAGGGACGAGTCTTTCTCGGAGGCAGAGAGGATCCTCCCCGATGAGGTGCTCGGGGTCAGGGGAAAACTCTCAAACGATGGCGGGATCCTCTTTGCCGACCAGCTCTCCCGCCCGGATATCCCCATCAACCACGCTCCGTTCAGGAGCGATCGGCCGGGAAAGGCNGTCATGATATCAGACGTCCATGTCGGGAGCGACACCTTCCTCGATGAGGCATGGAACCGGTTCGCCGACTGGCTCCAGGACTCCGACGCCGCATACCTCCTGATCGCAGGCGATCTCGTCGATGGCATCGGGATCTACCCGGGNCAGGAGAACGANCTGACGATCAAGAACATCTATGAGCAGTACGACGTCTTTGCGGAGATGCTCCGTGACCTTCCATCNAGGATCCAGATCGTTGTCATACCCGGGAACCACGATGTCGTCAGGATGGCCGAGCCACAGCCGGCGATCCCGGCAGAGTTCACCGCGAAGTTCCCGGCAAACTGTACCCTTGCCGAGAATCCCTGCCTGCTGAACCTNCAGGGTGTCCGGGTTCTCATGTACCACGGACGGTCATACGATGATATGATCGGGCTCATCCCCGGGGCGAGTTACGAGCGGCCCGGGGAGATCATGGACGAGATGCTGAAACGCCGGCTGCTCGCCTCCCCCTACGGCATGCGCACCCCCATCGCTGCCATGAAGACCGACCGGCTTGTGATCGATCCCCTCCCGGAGATCCTGCTCACCGGCCACGTCCATATCTGCGGCATCACCCGTTACCGGGGGGTCCTCGGGGTGAACGCGGGCACCTGGCAGTCACAGACATCGTTTCAGAAACAGATGAACATCCACCCCACACCCGCGCGGGCGTTTGTCGCCGATCTCCAGACCCTCCAGACAGAGGTGATGGATTTCAGCTGACTATCCGCTGTTTTCCTGAACCATTTTCCACATATTTTAAAATGTTGGCCGCCACTGTATATGGTACTCTATCGGAGGATTAAGAGAGATGGATCTGGTATACCTGGCACCCATAGGTGCCGTTCTCGCTCTCCTGTTTGCAGGGTACTCGTATACGAGTATCAAACGGGAGAGCACGGGTACTGAGCTGATGCAGAAGATCGCTGCTGCCATCCATGATGGGGCAATGGTCTACCTGAACAGGCAGTACCGTGCTATCGCAGTATTTGTTATCGTGCTTGCTGCGGTCCTTGCGATCTGGATCGACCCGCTCACCGCCGCGTGTTTCGTTCTCGGCGCGGCGCTCTCGGCGACTGCCGGCTACATCGGCATGTTCACCGCAACCGCTGCAAACGTCCGGACCACGAACGCCGCGCGGAGAGGTATCGCGGATGCGTTCCGGGTCTCGTTTGCGAGCGGTTCGGTCATGGGCATGGCNGTGGTCGGACTCGGTCTCCTCGGGCTCTCGATCGCCTATGTNGTCATCAGCACATTCACCGGGCTCGCGCAGGCTGAGGTNCTCACCGCCGTGACCGGGTTTGGTCTCGGTGCGAGCTCTATCGCGCTCTTTGCCCGTGTCGGNGGCGGTATATTCACCAAGGCCGCAGACGTCGGCGCCGACCTCGTCGGCAAGGTCGAGGCGGGCATTCCTGAGGATGACCCCCGGAACCCGGCCGTCATCGCCGATAACGTCGGTGATAACGTCGGCGATGTCGCGGGTATGGGTGCGGACCTCTACGAGTCCTACGTCGGTTCGATCATCGCGGCGATGGTCCTCGGTGTCGCAGTCGCGGCCACGCAGTTCCCGAACGCCGCTGCCATGAACGTGATCATCCTCCCGCTGATCATATCGGCGGTCGGTATCGTTGCGTCCATCATCGGTTCGCTCTTCGTCCGGACCAACAAGACCGAGAGCAGCGCCATCCACATGGCCTTCAACAAGGGACTGCTCTCCGCGCTCATCCTGGTCGTCATAGCGACATACTTCCTGGTGAACGCGCTCCTCGGGGCAGAGTATATCGGTGTCTTCTACGCTACCGTCGCCGGCCTCGTTGCCGGGTTTATCATCGGCCTGATCACCGAGTACTACACATCGTTTGACCGGAAACCGACCCTCTCTATCGTGAAGTCGAGCGAGACCGGAGCCGCCACCACCATCATCACCGGGTTTGCGAAAGGGATGGAGAGCACCGTCTGGCCGGTCCTTGTCATCGCCCTTGCTATCTACGTCTCATACATGGCCGCCGGGCTCTACGGCATCGCTATCGCTGCTGTCGGCATGCTCTCGACACTCGGGATCTCCCTCTCGGTCGACGCATACGGCCCCGTTGCCGATAACGCCGGCGGTATAGCCGAGATGTCCCACCAGAAGCCGGAGGTCCGTGAGATCACCGATACCCTGGATGCGGTCGGCAACACCACCGCGGCCATCGGTAAGGGATTCGCTATCGGCTCTGCCGCCCTGACGGCGCTCGCCCTCTTCTCCGCCTACACCCAGGCGGTCAACCTCTCGATCATCGATGTCTCGGTCCCGAACGTCTTCATCGGGCTTCTGATCGGCGCGATGCTTCCATTCCTCTTCTGCTCCATCACGATGATGGCTGTCGGNAAGGCTGCATACAGCATCGTCCACGAGGTCCGCCGCCAGTTCCGCGAGATCGCNGGNCTCATGGAGGGGACGGCTGAACCCGACTACGCCTCCTGCATCGCCATATCCACGAGCTCGGCACTCCGTGAGATGATCGTGCCCGGCGTCCTCGCCGTCGTCGCACCGATCGCGGTCGGGATCGTCCTCGGTCCTGAAGCGCTCGGCGGTCTCCTCGTCGGCTCCCTCGCTGCCGGGTTCCTCCTCGCCATAACGATGGCAAACGCCGGCGGGGCCTGGGATAACGCAAAGAAGTACATCGAGCAGGGCCACCTCGGCGGGAAGGGCTCGGAAGCCCATAAGGCGGCGGTCGTCGGTGACACCGTGGGCGATCCCTTCAAGGATACGTCGGGACCATCCCTGAACATTCTCATAAAACTGATGTCCATGGTCGCGCTGGTCTTTGCACCGCTGATCCTGGTCATCTAAACCTTTTTTTTCTCGCCGGATGCGGCGATCAAAAGCCCGTCAGCACATCGGCCGGGGGTGCACCTGCAACGGGACGCTCTTTACCAGATCGCGGTGTGGAGATCGTCTACCTTCCGGAACCCTAAAAACGACCTGAACCCCTGCACCGCATCGATGACACGGGAACTCGCCGCCTTCATGAAGACCTCGAGGGGTATGCGCATCTGTCCTTCAAGGCAACCGTAGAGGTAATTTCGCAGTGCCATCTCCGCTTTTAGCTCAGGTATGAGGCGGCGCTGGAGGAGGGTGGTGTAGGTTCTGGCGAGCGGGGCTCCGGTGGTGAGATGGCGGTTGGCGGCGTGGGCGGCGAGCTCTGCGGTCCGGTGGGCGTAGAAGATACCTTCGCCGAGGATCGGGCTTGCAAATCCGCCGGCATCGCCGACGAGGAGCGCTCCCCCATAGACCGGAGAGGGAATGTAGTTACCAAATGGCAATGGAGAGCCTGTAGGTCTCCGGTCTGCAAACGCCGGGAGATCGATCGCGTTCAGGAACTCCTCAAACTGTCCCGGGAGATCTCTTCTGTTCTTCATGTACAGTCCCCCGATACCGACGACGATAGCATCCCTGTTCGGGAAGACCCATCCATAACCCCACCGGCAGGCGGAGAAGAAGAGGTGAGGTGTCGCAAGATCACTATCCAGGTGAACCGGTCCATCCCCGCCGGCCGATGCCTGGAGCTCGCTCCGGGGGATCACCAGTTCCAGCGCCATCCCGAGGTTCTCCTGCCACTGTTCGTGATCGACGATACCCTCCGGGAAGGAACGCCGGACCCGGCTATGGATCCCATCGGCCCCGATGAGGACCGGCGCAGAGCAGGAGTCCCCCTCTGACGTCGTNATGGTGTGGTGGGCGTGGTCGACGGCGGTCACCTCAACACCCTCANGGACCTCGACCCCGGCCTCCGCCGCCCGNCGGGCAAGGTANGCGTCGTANCGCTCCCTCCTGGTGAAGTAGAACGGCTCCGCGAGGTCTCCTGTGAGGGCGCGGGTGTTCTCGACATAGATNGCGTATGTCGTCCCGGTACACTCGATCAGCCCTTCCTGCCGGAGGGCTGGAACCGACAGAGAGAAGACCCGATCGAGGAACCTGATCGACTTCTGGCTGAGGCAGCCCCCGCANATCTTATCCCGGGGGTACGTCTGCCTCTCAAAGAGGGCCACGCGGTGACCGAACTTCCTGAGCAGGCAGGCAGCGGTGCTTCCGGCAGGCCCGCCCCCAACAACAATGGCATCATAGTCAGGCCTATCTATCATCATCTTCCCTCGTGCCGACAGAAGCCCGGCACATATTATATCTCTTCCCGGGGAGAGGTGACATTCTCTGGCCGGGGGAGATCTCCTGGAGGAAGGTACGCGCTAAAGCACGGTATATTTTTCCAAAGTAACCATGGTAGTGTTCTAATTCATAACTGGAAATGATATGTCAGGAATTCCTGCCAATTCCATACACGATCCGTAATACCTTCCCGCATCGCTGGCGTCATGCCTCCTTTAACGTCAATGAAGTTGCTTGCAAACTGAAACAGGTCCATCGCTCTGAT
>JGI24710J26742_10003970_pt1 | contig 12363 bp, 9 predicted proteins | sample BioPla2DNA2_FD_26742 | JGI IMG/M metagenome (IMG submission 26742) | reverse complement strand
GTCCTGTCAAGTCACAAAAATAAATCTACACGCGAATTATTAAATTATTATTAAATTATTTAAATCCCATTTACTTATATCGAAAGATTTATTATAATTGAAACAATCTCTTAAGATTGTTACTTAATTATGTATAATTGCATGACAGGCAAAAGTGCATAAAACAAGCTTTTTGAGTTTTTTTATAATTCATGTAAACGAATTATTGCATTGTAGTGCGAAATAATGTTTTTGAATGTGCTAAAAACTGTTCACAAAACGCTGTGTTTATGGTATTATATTATTATATGCTAGTAAAATATTAATGACTTATTAAGGAACAGGAAGTAAATACATTATTGTCGGACAGACGTTTGCAACAATTATTGCCTTATAACCGTTTTATTCGACACTTCATCAATATTTAACATTCAATTGCTAATAACCGCTTTTTAAGACATACTGCAAAACGTTGGACTAATTTGTGTTGTTATACATCCTTTAGGAAGGGTGATGTACGTGCTTAGAAGAACTATAAATAATAAAAAACTCGGTTTTTTTAGCTTATTGTTGCTTTCGCTGGTTCTTTGTACAGGTTTAACTTTTTTAACCTATAAACTTTTTCTATGGTATAACAGCAATCCCCTTCGTGAAGTTCCGATGGTTTTATTTGCTTCACTGTTTGCGGGGATTCTATATATTGTTATTTTCATGGTTTCTATCAAACTGCTAAGAAATATATCGGAACAGCATTTAAATGCACGGGAGCTCAAGAACTTCAAAAACTTTACAGATGTTATACATCGTGCTGAAACTGAAATCGAGGTTTATGAAAGTCTTTACACTTTTGTAAATAACATGCATCTGGTGAGCCACGTGACGCTGTTCTACCGTAAAGATATATCTCCAAAGGAAATCACATGGCTTAGGTTAACAAATGAAAGAATGCCCCTTTGCACAATGGAACCGAGAAATTGTCCTTTGTTTAGATTTGGACGCGAATGTTCGGTAAAAAATATTGCTACCGATATAACCTGTGCATATCAGTTGCCGGAACATAAATATGGCAGTTACATTTGTTTACCTATTACCGAAGGTCCTGTTACATTGGGTATTTTACAGCTCTATTCAAAGTCCAAATACTTTTTTGACGAAACCACTATATCAAAGCTAAAATCTTATATAGAAGTGGCAAGGCCGATTATAAGCAGCAGAAGGGCAATGCATCAGCTGAACAAGGAAGCTTCTACCGACCAGCTTACCAAGCTTTATAACAGGAACTTTTTGGATTCTTATCTTGAAAACCAGATTGAGGTGGCCAGTCTTTCCAAACAGCCCTTAAGCCTCATCATGCTTGATATTGATGATTTCAAAAAGGTCAACGATACCTATGGTCATCCTGCCGGTGATGCTGTGCTGGTGGTATTCTCACAGGTTATCTTAAGATGTGTAAGACGAACCGATTTGGTTACCCGTTACGGAGGAGAGGAATTTATAGCAGTTCTTCCCGCAACCAATACGGACAGGGCAGTTTCCATAGCAGAGCGTATACGAGAGACCATCGCAATGGAAACCATGCCGAAAATAAATGATGTCCAGCTTCCCAACATCACCTGCAGCATCGGTGTAACCACCTATCCACTATTTGCAGATGATAAAGAAAAGCTTATAAAAACGGCGGATGTCGCACTCTACAAGGCTAAGGCCGCCGGCAAAAACCGTGTTATCTTGTATTCCAACGGAATGGGACTTTAAGTCCTTTGCCGTTTTAAACGACCAAAAAGCTCATAGGCTCGATGCCCATGGGCTTTTATTTTTCTTAAGGAGGCAATGGATGTTAAGCTTCTCCTTAACCCCTATAAGTAATTATTCCCCCGGTTATTGTTGTTCGTACCCTCAACCCTTTATCAAGTATTATCACATCGGCATCCTTCCCCTCTGAAATAGTGCCCGTTCTGTCAAAGATACCTATCACCTTTGCGGGGTTCTCCGAAGCCATTTTTATTGCATCCCCAAGATCAATACCCATCCTTTGAACCATATTTTTCACACCATCTATCATTGTGATGGTACTGCCTGCCAGCACTCCGTTATCAAAAACCGCAGCACCATCCTTTATCATTATCTTTTCTCCTGCGAACTTAAGCTTTAAATTCTCAGACCCAGCTCCTGCCGCAGCAATGGAATCCGTTATCAGGACAGTTCTATCACAAGTTTTACATTTTATTGCTGATCTAACCACCGATGGGTGCACATGAATGCCATCGGGGATGATTTCCACAGTCACATTTTCAGTATCTAGTGCAGCTCCCACAAGACCGGGTTTTCTGTGGTGCATACCGGTCATGGCATTAAAAAGGTGGGTAACATGACCAAAACCATTATTGAAGGCAGACTCTGCACCAATAAAGTCAATGCCTGAGTGGCCGGCAGCGATGGTAATGCCCTCTTTTAAAAGCTTTTGGGTTATTTCCTTTACACCTTCAAGTTCCGGTGCGATGGTTATAAGCCGAATATTGTTGCCGGAGCTTTTGATAAATTCCTCAATCAACCCTAAAGTGGGCATTATAATATATTCTTTGGGATGAGCCCCTCTGTAATCGGGGTTTATAAACGGTCCCTCCATATTAACGCCGACTATTCTTGCCCCCGGCACCCCTTTATTAATGGCATGATGGATGTTTTTAAGAGCATCCTTAATCCTCTCAATGGAATCGGTCATAGTGGTTGCAAGAAACGAGGTAACCCCCTTTGATGCGTAAAACACCGATAATTCCTTAAGCTCGCTGTAGCCTGCATCCATGAAATCAATGCCCATTGCACCGTGGGTATGAATATCTATGAGCCCGGGTACAACCCAAAAGTCTTCCGCATCTAAAACCTCACAATCTTCTTCCTCTGATTGTGCTATGTTTTCATCAATTTTCTTTATTTTCCCGTTTTGAATTAATACATCCTTTTTGTTAAAGCCTATCCCGCTTTCCAAAACGAAGCCGCTTTTAATCAAGTACAAATTTTTTCGCCCCTTTGTTATTTACAATATAGGCATCTAAGATAGTATATTATATTGGGATTATGCATTCAATAACATTAATTGTACCATTATTAGCAAGTATATCTCAATGACATTTTGCGTATAATACACTTGTGTAAAATAGCCCGGTACAATGATGCTTCAACTTAAAAATGCGGTTATTTTTATAAAATAAAAAAATTGTTTTAAAAAAGGCTGTAATATTTACATCTTTTATGGTATTATAGTACTGTGAAATTTGTGATTTTTTCCAAACCATAATTAATCTGTTTCAAATGCCTTGTTTTAAAGATTCATATTCCAATTGTAAATGGTAAACAATTCAAATTGAAGTTTTGTACTGTGTTTTGTACATTTTTTAATTAAGAACTGATTTTATGCTTATACTAAAATAAATATAAAAAGAAGAGGTATGAGATGATGAACACTACAGCTAAAATTGACGAGGTTTTAAGGGTTATCAATGCAGAACATCCGGATCCGTTCAGTGTACTGGGGATGCACCACCTAGAGTCTCAAAACACAATCGTTGTAAGGGCATATTTGCCCAATGCCCAAACCATTGATGTTGTGCCGTTATCCGGTGGCAAGAGGTACAAGATGGACAGGATTCATGAAAATGGATTTTTTGAAGTTGTAATGGATGACAGGAACGACTTTTTTAAGTATGTTCTGGAAGTGACCGACAATGTGGGCAACAGCTTTAGCATTCACGATCCTTACAGCTTCATGCCTGTGCTATCAGACTTCGATCTCCACCTGTTTGGCGAAGGCAACAACCATAAGATATATGAAAAGCTTGGTGCCCATAAAATGACCATCGATGGGATTGAAGGCACATTCTTTGCTGTTTGGGCACCCTGTGCAAAACGCGTAAGCGTTGTGGGTAATTTTAACCAGTGGGATGGACGCAGGCACCCCATGAGAACCAGAGGTCCATCTGGGGTATGGGAGCTGTTTATCCCGGGCATAAACCAAGGTGAAGTATATAAATACGAGATAAAAACCCCCCATAACGACTTATATGTAAAAGCAGATCCCTACGCTTTCTATTCTGAGCTCAGACCTAATACCGCTTCTATTGTGTACGATATTGACGGATATGAGTGGGGAGACAAAGACTGGATGTACGAAAGAGATAACAGCAATTCCTTTGAAAAACCCATATCCATTTACGAAGTTCATCTCGGTTCGTGGAAGAGGGTTTCCAATGATGAAAACGGTTTTCATACATACAGGGAACTGGCTGATATGCTGGTGGAGTATGTTAAAGATATGGGCTATACACATATTGAGCTGCTGCCGATTTCGGAGCATCCCTTTGACGGTTCTTGGGGATATCAGATAACCGGGTATTATGCCGCAACCAGTAGACATGGAGAACCAAAGGACTTTATGTACTTTGTCGATAAATGCCACCAGAACGGTATAGGGGTTATAATGGATTGGGTTCCCGCACATTTTCCTAAGGATGGACACGGTCTGGCAAGGTTTGACGGAACAGCCCTGTATGAACACTATGATCCTAAACAAGGAGAACATCCTGACTGGGGCACTCACATATTTAACTATGGAAGAAACGAAGTAAAAAACTTTTTGATCAGCAATGCCCTGTTCTGGTTTGAAAAATACCACATTGACGGTCTTCGGGTTGATGCTGTTGCCTCCATGCTTTATCTAGACTATGGAAAAAAGGATGGGGAATGGATTCCCAATAGATGGGGCGGAAAAGAAAACGTTGATGCTATAGACTTCATGCGGCAACTGAACTCTACCGTATATAAATATCATCCCGGAGTAATGATGATTGCTGAGGAGTCCACTTCTTGGGCTCTTGTAACCAAACCTCCCTACACTGGAGGTCTGGGGTTTTCCTACAAGTGGAACATGGGCTGGATGAATGACTTTCTGCGTTATATGAGCATGGACTCAATATATAGAAAATACCATCAAAACCTTATAACCTTTTCCATGATGTATGCTTTTTCAGAAAACTTTATTCTGGTGCTGTCTCATGACGAGGTTGTTCACGGTAAATGCTCCATGATTAGTAAAATGCCGGGAGACTACTGGCAGAAATTTGCGGGACTGAGGGCAAGCTACGGTTACCTGTATGGACACCCCGGAAAGAAGCTTTTATTTATGGGCGGCGAGTTTGGACAGTTTATTGAGTGGAACTACAAGCAGAGCCTTGACTGGTTCTTGCTGGATTATGATATGCATAGAAAAATGCAGGACTACGTAAGGGACTTAAACGCCCTTTATAAGAAGGAAAAAGCCTTGTATGAAGTGGATTTCCATTACGAAGGCTTTGAATGGATCGACTGCAATGATACGGAACACAGTATAATATCCTTTTTGAGGAAGGGCAAGGACTGGCATGATTCCCTCATATTTGTGTGTAACTTCACGCCGGTACCTCAAGAGGACTACCGCATCGGTGCTCCCTTTGACACGGTATATGATGAGATATTCAACAGTGACTGGGATAAATACGGCGGAAGCAATGTTGGAAACTTTGGTGAGATCAAAGCCGAAAAGGAACCTATGCACAACAAGCCCTATTCTATAAGACTTCGCATTCCCCCTCTTGCAACTATCGTCCTAAAGCCGAAGTTCTAATAGAACAAGGGAAAATCGCACATGGGGACGGTTCTTCCGTGTCGTACGATACGGAAGAACCGTCCCCATGATTTTCTCCTGTTACAGTGTTCATTCTAAGGGGTCATTCACACGCTTTTGGAGGAAGCTCAAAAAAGCATTCGCTTGCATTTCCAAGTAAGGGTAGCTTTCTTTAAGTGCCAGCCTGCCATCACTGTCAAGCTGTTGCATAGCGTTTGGTATAGTAAGCCGCGGAGCATTCATAACATCCATGTTCAAAAAACTGATTAGCGTAACTAAATGATCCTGGGCTACACAGGTTCCGGACATTCCGGGAGAAATTCCGCTTATAGCTGCAGGCTTTCCGTTAAGAACCTGAGGTTCTTGACCGCTGATTGGCCGAGACAACCAGTCAATAAGGTTTTTCAGTACGCCAGGAAAAAAATGATTGTATTCAGGTGTAAAAAACCAAATACCGTCTGCAGATTTTACTTCCTCACGAACCCGTTTTACAGCTTCAGGTGCAGGAAACTCAATGTCCTGGTTCATTAGCGGTATGTCCTGATATTCGAGCAAAGTGAAGTCTGCCCAGTCTTTAAGTATTTCTTTTGCTGCCAAAGCCAGCTGCCGGTTATAGGATTCTTTTCGCAAAGAACCAACAATAGCTAATATCTTTATCTGTTTCAATATGATTCACTCTCCGTTTCTTGTTTGATATTATCATAAAACAGTAAAACAGGGGACGGTTCTCTGTTTGATGTTTGATTGCTAATCCCAAGTATATTATAATAGTAAATATTCATTATAGTAAATATTCATTGAATTGATAATTTTCGATGTCAATTTCATTAAATATATATAATATATCGAAGGAAGTGAGTTTGAATATGAAAAAGACATTCGTAAGTTTGGAACAGTTAAGGGAAATTGTAAAAGAATATCCAACCCCCTTTCACCTCTACGATGAAAAAGGAATAAGGGAAAATGCAAGAAGATTAAAAGAAGCCTTCTCTTGGAACAAAGGCTTTAAAGAATATTTTGCGGTTAAGGCAACCCCAAATCCGACAATATTACAGATTTTAAAAGAGGAAGGCTGCGGCGTGGACTGTTCTTCCTATACTGAGCTTATGTTGGCGGATAAAGTAGGTTTTCATGGCGATGAAATAATGTTTTCTTCAAATGTGACACCGAAAGAGGACTTTGTTCTTGCGAGAAAACTGAATTCCTTGATAAACCTTGACGATATTACCCATATTGATTTTTTAGAAGAGGTTGCGGGTCTGCCGGAAACTATTTGCTGCCGCTATAATCCCGGTGGTGATTTTGCGGTTGACAATGCCATAATGGATACTCCCGGCGAAGCAAAATACGGGTTTACGCGGGCACAGCTGACCGAAGGCTTTAAAAAGCTTATGGATAAAGGAGTCAAGCACTTTGGTCTGCATGCATTTCTGGCAAGCAACACCATTGCCAATGAGTATTACCCCGCACTGGCAAAGCTTCTCTTTAAGACGGCTGTTGAATTAAAGCAAGAGACCGGTGCACACATTGAATTTATTAACCTCTCCGGCGGCATCGGTATCCCTTACCGTCCCGATGAGAAGCCCGCCGATATTTATGCTGTCGGCGATGGAGTTCAAAAGGCCTATGAAGAAATCCTTGTTCCTGCAGGAATGGGAGATGTTTCTATATATTCCGAGCTTGGAAGGTTTATGTTGGGTCCCTACGGTTGCCTAGTTTCAACTGTGCTTCATGAAAAGAAAATACATAAAAATTATATTGGTTTGGATTCATGTGCTGCAAATCTTATGCGTCCTGCAATGTACGGTTCATACCATCACATTACGGTTATGGGAAAAGAAAATGAGCCCCATGACCACAAGTATGATGTTACCGGCGGGTTATGCGAAAACAACGATAAATTTGCAATTGACCGCATGCTGCCCAAAATTGATATCGGTGACTTGATTGTAATGCATGACACCGGTGCCCACGGATTTGCAATGGGCTACAACTACAACGGAAAGCTTCGTTCCGCAGAGGTTTTATTAAAATCCGACGGGACAACCCAGCTTATACGCCGTGCGGAAACACCCGAAGACTACTTTGCAACGTTGAATTTTTACGTAAAATGAGTTATCATTTGATTGAATCTATTATCTAGAAGTATAAAAACTGGTATGAACAGCTGTACATTGCTCATACCAGTTTTCTTGAACTTAGTCCTGCTACTTTTCCTAATAATTTCTCCAATCCATTGGAATATCTTCGTAGTTAGACAAATTTGTGCAGTTAAAGAATTTTGTCAGTCTCTATCCCGCATTCAAAATATATCACATAAAGGTTTCAAAATACTCAATCCCTGTCTGCCGGTCTTCTAATTCTTTATTATTGAGTTTACACTAATAGCCATGTATCAATACGTTACATCTAGTTTCTCCCAATCTTCCCATCCATATCCATATGAAGAAACTAAAAAAACCAACACACCAACCATAATGATAAAGTAAATGATCGGAAGAATTATTTCAATTATTGGAAATAGACCCAAATATGTAATAATACTGATTCCAAACCTATCTGAAATATTGCTTTGTACTAATGCAATAGCCCCTATAACTACAGCTACACTTCCAACAATAGAGAGAGGCCCGGCAAAGGATAAAAGTTTTGATGTGATAAAACTAAAAAGCTTTAACAGCGTCCATAAAAGGCAGAGACATTGATTTTTTAAGCCTTTATTAGAGGAAAACAACTTGTCACAATCCGTATCACATATATCATATAATTTTTTATATGCATCAAGCAAAAATTCAGCTATAGCTTCCATACAACCAACCAAAAATTTTGTAACTGATGTAATAATCGTTAAAACAAAGCGTACGATACCAGAAAACACTGTTAGAATAAGTAATGCGAAAAGTCCAACTATAGTAAAAAACATTAAGAATATAACAAGACACACATAAAAAAAGTATTCAGAAGATTGTAAGCAGGTTTTTATAATCGAAGCAAAGGGTGTAAATACCAAAATAAAAATCGCAGCACCCAATAATACAATTAGATTTTCTAATGTCCTTGCTATCAGTTTTGCCGCTATAGAAGCAAGATATACCAGCAAAGCAATAACTGCAATGAAATTTATTTTTACAATCTTAAATACACTTTCCAATATTATATTTCCTCCTTCATTATATTTTTAATACTTCATTTTTTTCGACCATTCAGCCTGTTATATAATTGTGTTTGCTGCGATGGGTTAATGTATACATCTCCGTCTCCATTGCCCATCGCTCAGCTGCTTCTATTCATATCTTTCGAATTCATATTTAATCACTGATACAAAAGTCTTGTCGGCATTTATTATAAAAGTAATGCGATCACCAGAAATGTCATCAACATAAACTGCCCAAGTATCGGAAATTGCTCCTCCTATCACCGGGCTGCCAATAAAGTAATCAGGTGTTCCTAATATTCCCTTTTTTGCGTGGCTAATCTCGGAAATATCCATACCAAGAACAATTCCCCCTGGAAACACGACATTGTTTCCTATAAAGGTTACCCCAATGAAAGTACATTCTGAAATATCACATGTATTATTTGTTTGATTCTGCACTATCATTCTAACTCTAGGATCTTCTACTGCAGGAATACTTGCAGCCTTGTAAGACTTAACATCCTTCTTTTCTTTAGGAGTGAAAGTCATTATCTGCCTTATATTTTTTAAATCTATGATTTCTCCGTTATATTGAACCTTCCTCGAAAATATGTCCAGAGAAAGTATTTCATCCCTTACCGTGCTATTTTTTATTGTTTCAGTAAATATCGGGGAATCTTTGATAAAAACAGGTACCTCAAATGTTTCTTCCCTGCTAAGGGTAACTTTTTCTATATCTGTATATGCTTCCAAAAACAACATGTTGGTTTTTATGTCAATATTTGAAAAGCCCTTGACATATAATTTACACAAAACTAAATCGTATGTGCCTGGATTTAATCTGATTACCTCTTCAAAGTTTTTTCTTATCAGTAAGACTTATCCAATGTTCCTTGTTATTTGTTACACTTCGCAGTATTAAGAATATTTCAATATTATCTTTAATGGCTTTATTTAACATTTCATATCCTTTGGGAAGTTCTTTTAAATAAATTCTGCATTCAGCACGTTTTATGGCTAGCCCTTTTTTATTAGAACACCCGCCCAACAATGATATAATTAATAACATTATCACGAACCATACAGCTTTTTTAAATTTTCTCATCTGTATCCCCCTGCTAGAACTATTCATATTATCTCAAACTTATACTACAAACCCCTCTACAAATACTCTTTTAAAAGTATATTTTTCCAGTAAAACCAACTCTATTATTATACAATATCGCTTGTTTGACACCCATCAAATTTTTCCATCCTGCAAAATCCTTTTAATTATCCACGCAGAGAAGAAAATTTTTTAATTTTTTTGCCAAAATGTGTAGCATATTGACGCATACTATGATATAATATATTCTATATATGCAGTTGTTTATATATGAAAACACTCTTACTGGAATGGGAGGATATTTGTTATGTCTTATAGATTAGAAGTCAGAAAACAAAAAAAAGGTCTCTACCTCATTATTGAAGAAAAGTACAGGGATAAAGTCACGAAAAAACCTAAAACCAAACATTACAAGACTTTGGGATATGTACATGACCTACAAAAAGAGTTCCCGGATCCCATTGCTCATTTCAAGGAAATTGTTGCACAAATGAATGCTGATGAGAAAGAAAATAAAAAAATTACACTGGAGATTGATTTGAATGAAAAACTACCTGAAGAATCACATAGCCGATATAATTTAGGATATGTTGTGATTATGAAAATATATCACGACTTAGAGCTAAATCGTTTCTTTAATAATAAGGCAAGGCACCAAAACTTTGAATACAACACTAATTCGATTATGACACTTTTAACTGTAGATCGAATTTTGAACCCTTCGTCCAAAAAAAGAGCGTATGAATATAAGGATATGTTTTTTGAACGATTTGACTTTGAACTACATCACGTATACCGTGCTTTAACTCATTTTTCGAAGATAGCAGAAGAGTGTCAATGCTTCATAAGTGACCAGATTAATAAAAAGTTTGGCAGGGACACTTCTGTTATGTATTTTGATGTTACAAACTTCCACTTTGAAATTGATGAAACAGACAATCTTCGTAAGCATGGAAAGGAAAAAAACAACCGCCCCGACCCTATTGTACAAATGGCATTGGCTGTAGATGCTAATGGCTTTGGGTTTTCCGGCAATACTCATGATAGCAAAACCTTTATCCCTGTCTTTAAGGATGTATGTATAAGATTTAATCCCGGTCGGGTTATCGCCGTTGCAGATATGGGATGTGCATCATCTGATAATATCTATTTCCTTAAGGGGGGCGACCGAGATAAACGTGTAAATGGCTATGTGTTCAGTTTTTCAATCCGCAAAAGTATAATAGGAGCACAGTACATGGTGCCGCAGCATACATTAAAAACATCACTTTCGATAAGAAAACTGGTGAAATATATGAGAAACCGGGCAAAAAGCTATTATTCGATAAAGAAAAAACAGAAGAAGGTGCTAAATACGATGGATATTACTGTATTATAACCAGCGAGCTGGAAATGTCAGATCAGCGTATAATTGAGATTTACCGTGGATTGTCTGATATTGAGGACAACTTCAAGGTTTCTAAAAGCGACTTAGATATTAGACCAGTTTATGTCTCCCGTGAAGATCGAATCAACGCACATGTTCTTATCTGCTTTATTTCTCTAGTAATTTTACGTCTGATTCAAAAGAAAACTGACTATAAGTTTACACCCGAACAGATTATTACTTGTCTCAATAATATCAGTTGTAGTCTTGAACACACCAACCTCTATATGCTTGATTATCGAAGCAATATTTCAGACTGTATCGGCAAAGTTTTTGGCATTGATTTTACTAAGAAGAGGCTACGCCTCAGTGAGATAAAAAAATATTTTAGCATCATCCAAAAAATGAAAATTGTGCTACGCTTTTATGGCAAACAACAAAGCCCGCAAACCGTCTATTTAAAGGCAGTTTAGGGGCTTTTTTTCTTATTGAGTGTCAAACTCGGGATTATAATATTATCACATTATACTATTATTGCAAGAATTTTTTAATNTATTATATACGCTTAACACAGTTATTACAGGAAATAATCATTTATATTTTTTCAAATTCAAAACCGAAAAAATTACCAACGCTTAGAATATTAACAACAGACTCATCAACAATAATATAGTCCTCTAATATTCCGTTAACCTTAAAAACTTTATAATACCCGACTTTTTCACTGTCAATCTTTAACCTTTGGATACTGTTGTCACGATTAAATGTTGTTTCATCAGACATACAATCTATTTTTCGGGGAACAACCAACCAATACAGTGTCTGTTTCATTCTTTTAATATCCGCAAGCATAACAGGCTTATAAAAAATACTCTTTATCCCAAGTTTGTCGAAAAACTCTTTTACTTTATTGGAAATTAAAGGAACAGGTTTATCAATAAAATCAGGATAAATATTGTTCGGCTTTTCCTTTATATAAAACTGAACAGGTTGTGTATCCAAATACTGAATCAAATTCTTCCTGACATATTCCAGGCTTATTGATTTTGTCATGCCTTTTGCCTCAACCACATTATCTATCTTATCAGCTTTCATTATATAAAAGTTTTTAGATTTCATTT
>JGI24710J26742_10003969_pt1 | contig 12364 bp, 7 predicted proteins | sample BioPla2DNA2_FD_26742 | JGI IMG/M metagenome (IMG submission 26742) | reverse complement strand
GAGAAAAAGATGAGTTTATTATACCGCAAATAAATGAGTTAAAAGAGGGGAGCTACAAAATTATTTTTACCACTACGGATAAATATAATACTAAAGTAGAANCCACGCACAATTTCTTTGTTCAGAAAAAGCAAAGTAAAAAGTGTANTGTGTATAAACCTATCTGGTTATATGCTTCTCATTCAACGATTGAGGCGGGCGATGAACTTACTCTATTATTGGGTTCATATTTATCNTCAGCGAATGTNCTNCTACAAGTCATTTCTAATGACACACTTTTAATTAATGAATGGATTACACTAAAACAGGGAGTTGTGAAGTATAGTATGCCGATAACTGAAAAGCATAGCGGAACTCTTAAAATCTCGGCATTATTAATTGATAAGGGGCGGGAATATGTTGAAAAGAGTAGTGTTCAAATTCCGTTTAGTGATAAAAAATTAGCTATTGAACTTGTGAAATTTAAAAATAAATTAGAGCCGGGTATGCANGAGGAGTGGCANTTAAAAATTAAAGGGAAAAATGGGGAAAATGTTGCTGCCGAATTGCTTTGCTCAATGTATGACGCTTCCTTAGATGTCTTTCAGAAAAATGTATTTGATTTTAATATCAATCATCGCCCCTTTACTAAAACCGTAACNCCCTTTTCCTTTGGCTATTTCTACCGAAATCTTGAAAGTTATTACTACTCACTCTCTTCCGCTAAGCGAAGTGTGCAACCTCGTCATTACTATTCGTGGGATTACTATTTTAGAGGAGCAAATCTTATGTTGAAAGCGGCAAGGTTTGAGTCTGCAGGAAGCGGCAATGCAGGCAGACAAGAGGAGATGGATAAGTCTGTTGATTTTAGTGAAGAAACACTCTCTCTGGATGTTATTTCAGGATACGATATGGAGTTAGAGTCGGGCAGTGGTAAAGATGAAGAAAAAGAATCTCCTATTAGAAAAAANTTTAATGAAACTGCATTTTTTCTCCCTAAGTTAAAAACAGATAAAGAGGGGAACGTTATTTTTTCATTTGTTATGCCGGAGGCTCTTACGACGTGGAAGTTCCAATGTTTAGCTCATACGGACTTATTGGCGTGCGGTAAATTGGAGAAGTTGGTACAAACTCAGAAGGATTTTATGCTAATTCCTAATCTCCCTCGTTTTTTACGGGAAGGAGATACGATTCAATTAACAGCGAAGGTTGTCAATTTACAAAATGAGACACTGACAGGCTTTGTGTCGTTAAACATTACTGATGCAATTTCGGGTTTGCAATTAAATATAGTAGAAAATAATGCCTCGCAGCCGTTTGTTACGGAAAAAGGAAAAAGTGCCGTTGTCTCTTTTAAAATGATTGTTCCCCAAAACGTAACTTCAATTAACTATGCAATGTATGCTAACGCTTTCTTTTCCGAAAATGATGATTTACTGACCTTTTCCGATGGAGAGGGCGGCGTGATTCCTATTTTATCAAATCGTCTCCAAGTAATAGAGTCAATGCCGTTATATATCAATAGCGGACAAACTAAAAAATTCACTTTTGATAAACTTGAAAAATATATTACGACGAGTAAAGAGAGTGAAAACGGCTCACTTACTTTTGAATTTACTCCGAATCCGATTTGGTACGTAATTCAGTCATTACCATATCTCACGGAATATCCGTACGAGTCTAACGAACAGCTCTTTAATCGTTGGTATGCGAATACGCTTGCAGCTCAAATTGCTAACTCTTCGCCGGAGATTAAAACTGTTTTTGAATCTTGGAAAAATCTTTCCCCCTCAGCTTTTATGTCCAATCTTGAAAAAAATCAGGAGCTGAAAAATATCATGTTGACAGAGACGCCTTGGGTGGTCGAGGCACAAAACGAAAGCAACGCTAAACAAAGAATCGGTGAACTTTTTGACATTCAAAATATTCAAAGTGATAATCAGCAGGTACTTAAAAAGCTCGAGAATAATCAGCATTACAACGGAGCGTGGAGTTGGGTTGCGCAAGGAAGTGAAAATCGGTTTATTACGCAATATATTTTGGCAGGTTTCGGACATCTTAAACAACTGAATGTTGAGTATGCAAAAAAGGACTTGGATTCTTATAAGAAAATGTTGAAAAAGGCAATCATGTATGCCGACAAGGCAATATTTACAGATTATCGACTATTACAGAAAGATGAAAATGCCGATTTAGCTAAAAAAAATATCTCTTATATTCAATATCAATATTTGTATGCTCGAAGTTATTTTATTTCCGAATATAAACTGAATAAAACCGAACAAGAAGCCTATAACTACTATTTTAATCAAGCAAAACAGTATTGGAAAGAGACTAACTCAATTTATACGCAAGCGATGATTGCTTTAATGCTTTATCGGAATAACGAATTTGCGTTAGCAAAAGAGATTATGGAACGTATTAAGAGTCGGGTTCAATATTCGGAAGAAATGGGTATGTATTGGAAAAAAGAGGGTGGGGGCTACTATTGGTACGAAGCACAAGTTGAGCGACAAAGTTTATTAATCGAAGCCTTTTTACTTATTCTTAAGGACGAGCAATCGGTTGACAAAATGCGTCAATGGCTCTTAAAGCAAAAGCAAACGCAAAGTTGGGGTACGACCCGAAGTACTGCGGATGCCTGCTATGCTCTACTTATCAATCCCGATTCAATACCCCCGACATTGCGAATAGAGAGTTCAAATATTGAAGTAAATATTGGCGATGAAAAATTTAATTTTTCTAAATCTTCGGTCGAAAATAATGGAGATTCCTTATCTTTCGAAGCAGGTACAGGGTATATTAAGAAAGTATGGCACGACAGCGAAGTAACAAAAGATAAAGCAACGGTTACTATTTCCCAGCAAGGAAAANGTATTGCGTGGGGCGGAATGTATTGGAAGTATTTAGAACAGATAGACAAAATAACTCCTTCACTTAACACTCCNTTGACAGTCAAGAAGAATTTGTATAGAGTGGAGTTGAGCGACAGGGGTGAAATTCTTGTTCCTATTACGGAAGAAAATCCGATTAAATTGGGCGATAGAGTTCGCGTTCGCATTCAATTACAGTCGGACAGAGATATGGAATTTGTACATTTGAAAGATTTACGTGCAGCTGCCTTTGAACCTGTAANTNTAGTTTCAACGTATAGATATCAAGACGGACTTTTTTACTACGAAACGCCCGGNGATGTNGCGGTTAATTTCTTTTTTGATTATTTGCCAAAAGGAAAATATGTGTTTGAGTATACGTTAATTGCATCGCAAACAGGCACTTTTATTAATGGAGTTGCTTCGGTTCAATGTTTGTATGCTCCTGAATTTTCATCGCACAGTCAAGGAGATAAAGTTACTATCAAAAAGTAGATATTGTAATTTACTCTTTTTCTGCTCCGTAGTGATTTACCCTCTTTGCTTTTAAAGTTTTTTATAACACGGAAATAAAATTAACACTTTTTAATAATTTATGGAAGTCAAAACGGGTTTTCAGCCCTTATCTTTGAAGAAAACTCGAAGATGACTTACCATAACTACCCAATACTCAAAGTGTTAATTCCATATCTTTTAGGCATTTTTTTAGCTTATTTNGGTGATTTTTTACAATTAAAAAACTATTTATCATTAATTACGATTCTTNTTTTTTTACTTTTTTCGTACTATTTAAGTAAAAAAAAGAGTATAAAAGCGCACTNTTTTNCCGGCGGCTTATTGCAAATTGCAACCCTCTGTGTCGGTTTTTTTATTACAAATTCTCAATTTGCGTCTCCGTTTTCTCAAGAGGAGTTAAACCTAATATTGGAAAATAAACTGTGGACGGCTCGGCTGTTGGACGAACCGATTGAAAAGAAGAAAAGTGTAAAAATTACCGTGAGCTTTGAAGGAGATGTGAAGCAAAATAGAGTGAAACAGAAAGCCGTTCTTTATATTCAAAAAGATAGTAACGCCTTGCAACTTGCCTACGGAGATATGATTCTCATTTATACCTCTTTATCCTTGGTCGAGAAAAACAAGAATCCCGAAGCGTTCAATCAGCAACTTTTTTTAAGACGGAAAGGAGTCTATTTTACGGGTTATGTCCCTTCTGTTGCTTGGCATGCTCTCGGTAGTCGCTCGGTCAATCCGATAAAGAAAGGCTCTCAATATTTGCAAAATATATTTTCGTCCCAATTCGCCGATTGTGGCATAGAGGGGAAAGAGTATGATATTATTACGGCTATACTCTTGGGGGCTGATGAAACGATGGATTCGGAGCTGAAATCGCAATATGCGTCCGCGGGCGTTAGTCATATTCTCTCTGTTTCAGGAATGCACGTAGGGCTGATGTTTATGCTGGTAAACTTTCTTCTCAAACCGCTCGATATTTCACGAAAAACGAAGTGGGTGAAAATTGTTATTATTATCATTTTTGTTTGGTTTTACGCGGCTGTTACAGGTTTGTCACCTTCGGTACAAAGAGCCGCAGTGATGTTTTCCTTTGCTTCGGTAGGAACGATTTTAAAAAGAAATACAAATATTTATCATAGCCTCTTCGCCTCTCTTTTTATTCTTTTATTGATAAAACCGATGTTGCTATTTGAAATCGGTTTTCAATTGAGCTATTTAGCTGTTTTTGGCATTGTCCTTTTTCAAAAGAAAATTTGTAATATTTTTAAAATTAAAAATAAAATCGGACTCTACTTTTGGGAACTCGCTTCGGTTTCCATAGCCGCACAAATTGCAACTTTCCCGATATCTATCTACTATTTCGGTCAATTTCCGAACTATTTCTTAATCTCTAACCTATCAATCATTTTTTTATCCTTCGTTATTATGATTACGGGNATTATTACGCTCGTGGTTTCCTTTTTCCCATTCATCGTTAAATGGATTTCTCTTATTTTNATTTATGAAATTAAAACTATGAACTTTATTGTCATGACCGTAGAGCAACTGCCCGGTGCNGTTACTGANGGGATTTATTATTCNTTCTTCCAAACANTTATGTTATATCTTTTCATACTTTTTTTATACCTTTTTTTTCAAAAAAGACGAGGTCTACACCTCATATTAGGATTAACCGTTTTCTTCTTCTTTGCTGCCGATTTTTCCGTCCGCCAATTTGTGAATCAACAACGAAATGAAATTACTCTCTATTCGACTCCCAAGGTGCTTGCTATGAATTTTAATGACGGAGGACGTGCTTATCTATTGTCCGACTCTATTAAAAATAAAAACGCTATGCAATACAATTTTTCAATTAAAAATCACGAGCGAAAAAATAAAATAAAGAGTCAAATAATAGGATTAGATACCGCTTTTGTTAAGAATCGTCATTTAATGAAACATAATAATTTTATCTTTTTCTCGGATAGGAAAGTTTATATTTTATCACGACAACAAAAATTACACCCAACCGGTAGTCCTATGAAATTAGATTATTTAATCATTCACGATAATCCAAAAATATCGCCGGAAATAGTTTTTAAAGTATTTGATACTCATTTAGTTATAATAGACGAAACCAACTCTTTCTATTCTGAAAAAAAGTGGAAGAGCTATTGTCAACAGGCGAAAATTGATTATTATTCAATTTCAGAAAAAGGGAGTTTGTCGTTGTGAAAAGAGATTAGGTCTTAATTTATGAAAATAGTTTCTCAATTTCATCTTTATATCTCGCACATACCAATCTTCTCTTAACTTTCAGTGTCGGTGTGAGAATATCGGTCAGTTGNGACCATTCGTCCGGNATTAATACAAATTTTTTCACCTGTTCCGTGTCTCCAAAAAACTGATTGTATTTTGCCGTTTCGCGGGCGAAACGCTTAAGGACGGTTTCATTTTTAACTATCTCTTCCGGTGTAGTATATTCAACATCATGACGTTCGCACCAACCTTTTAAGAATACAAAATCGGGAGAGATTAAGGCAGCGGCGAACTTTTGATTTTCTCCCACAACAACGATATTTTCAATAAATGGAGATTCNGAAAACTTTTCTTCAATAACTTGCGGGTTAATATATTTTCCAAACGAAGTTTTAAATAAACTTTTCATTCTTCCTGTTAAAATAAGCTGTCCCTTTTCATTAAATCTACCTAAGTCGCCGGTATGAAACCAACCGTCTTCATCAATCACTTCTTTTGTTAACTCTTCATCTTTATAGTACCCAAGCATAACGTTATGACCACGACAGATTACTTCTCCTTCATCGGAAATTCGTACTTCAATCCCCGGCAGTGGCAAGCCTACGGTCCCTGCTTCACGACCATATTTTTCGCGAGAACTTACGGCAATGACCGGTGAAGTTTCCGTTAAGCCGTAACCTTCGTAGACAGGCATCCCGATAGCAGAGAAGAATGAGGCTAAACGCGGCTGAATGCTTGCCGCTCCCGAAACAATAATATCAAAATTTCCTCCGATATTTTTACGTATCTTGCTGTAAACAAGTTTGTTGGCAATCTTATGCTTTTGATTATACCACCAAGTCCGCTCGTTATCTTGAATAACATACCGTTGAGCTAATTTAACTGCCCATAAAAATATTTTTTTCCGTAAAAAAGGCATATTTTTACTCGAAGTATATATCTTATCATATATCTTCTCTAACATCCTTGGAACAGTTGACATCATAGTCGGACAAACTTCTTTCATGTTTTCGGCTATTGTTCCAATATTTTGAGCGTAATAAACCGACATGCCGAGATATTGATAGAGAAAAACTAACATACGCTCGTATGCGTGGCATAATGGCAAAAAACTTAACGCCCTCTTAGACCATTTTGCCGGCGTTTGTTTCAAATTCATAATTTGTTAATAATATTGCTATGAGAGAGCATTGCCCCTTTTGGAGTTCCCGTTGTTCCGGAAGTATACATAATCGTACTACAATCGTGAGTCCCTATTGCTTGTTTTCGTTTTTCTAACTCTTCAGGATTGGGATTCTCTTCTCCTAATTGATATAATTGCTCTAAATAGGGAAATTGCTTTCTGTCAATGAAAGTATAAACCATCTTTAGCGAAGGAACCTTAGGTAAAATATTATTAATCTTGGTCATCACCTCGTGCTCCTCAACAATAGCTAATTTTGCTTCGCAATGATTAAGAATAAATTCATAATCATTTTCACTAATTGTGGGATAAATGGGAACGACAATCGCACCAACTTGCATGATTGCCATGTCAAGAATATTCCATTCCGGACGATTGGTTGAAATGATGGCAATTTTATCCTTTGGCTGTATACCGAGTTTGATTAATGCATAACTAACTTTATCGGTCAAGCTTCGGTACTCTTGAATAGAATATTTTCTCCATTCGCCATTTTGCTTACCGGCTATGGTTACATCTTGATCGGGGTAGGTCTCTTCAATATAAGGAAGAATATCAAACAAACGTAAAATTTCCATTATTGCAATTTTTATCTATAACTAAATAATTAACAAATACTACATATATATTTTTAAATAAATATACAAAAAAACAATTTTTACAGTTGAGTTTTATTTTTTAGGGATAATTTTAATATGAAATGGGTAAGTTTGAACAGAGGGGGACGAAAAACCGTATATAGGGGTAGAAAAAAGTTATTTTAAATAGAAAAAGTGTAAGTGAATAATTTTTTGTATTTTTGCAACTGACATTTTTTAAAAATGAAAAAGATAATTCCTAATTATTTAGTGAAGAAAAGTAATGTCATCAAAATGTTACTGTTCGTTACTGTTTTCTCTCTCCTTTTTATTAATATATATACCCCATTCAAGTATGTTGAATGGTTTAAAACAAATAGTAAAGCCGAACAGTTTTTATTTTCTACAGTTACCGTTATTGGTGGAGCTCTAATTCTGTCCCTGAGTCGTTTATTACTCTGTTTTGTTCATAAAAGGCATAAACTTTCTATCTTTAAATATATTATTTGGATAGGCGCTGAAATGCTCGTTATTGCCTTAGCATATACTGTCTTTAATAAGCTCTTAATGACTTACGTGATTTCTCCGCAATTCTCTCTCGCGCCGCTCTATTTGTCCCACTTATTCTATTTATCCCATATCTGGTTGTGCATTTATATTTTGAACTGAAAGATCAAGATGTAATCATACGTAAACTTTTAGCAGGTAGAAGTTTAAAACAAAATATGGATAATGAACAATTGGAAGATGCTAAAGATATCGTCCATTTTAAAGATGAAAAAGGAACGCTGCGGCTTCTGGTAAAACAAAGTAATCTATATTACATTGAATCTGCCGATAATTACGTAAATATATATTACAGCAATAAAAATAAGATAACTCGCTTTATGCTTAGAAATTCGCTGAAAAATATTGAAGAAGCTGTTAGTGAATACGCATTAATTCGATGTCACCGTTCCTATATTGTTAATATTGATAAAGTTAAAGTGTTACGTCGCGAAAAAGACGGGCTCTTTATTGACTTGGGAGTCGAAGAGATTAACGATATTCCTGTTTCTAAAACTTATGCCGACAAAATTATGGAACTTTTCCAAACAGCGGATTAAGCTGAAGTTCTAAAAAAATAAGAAATTTTACTACTCTTATTCTTTATGTAAAGTAATGAAAATAAGTATTTTATTTATAATAAACCCTATTTCCGGTAGTAAAAAAGGGGCGAATCTTGAAACCAGAATTCGGCAATTAATCGATGCTGATAAATTTAATATTGAAATAGCATTAACTCAATATAAAGGTCACGCATATACTATAGCGAAGGAAGCCGTGAGCCGCGGAGTGCAAATTATCGTGGCGGCTGGGGGAGACGGAACAATTAATGAAATCGCAACCGCCTTAGTCTATTCCGAATCAAAACTTGCAATTTTACCTATCGGCTCCGGAAACGGCTTAGCCCGACACCTCAAACTACCACACCGCGTGGACAATGCCATTAAATTTATTAATGATAATGCTGATAAGGCTGAAGCTATTGATGTGGGAAAAGCCAATGATAGCTACTTCTTTAGTATTGCCGGTGTCGGCTACGATGCGAAAGTTGCCTACGATTTTAATAACGGAACTAAAAGGAATTTCTTAGGTTATTTTATACAAATCGTCAAAAATTATTTTAAATTCCAATCGGAAAATTATCTGTTAGATTATGGCGATAAAAGAGAAGCTAAGCGTGCCTTTTTTATCACTTTTGCTAATTCCTCTCAATGGGGATATAATGTTAAAATTAAACCTGCCGCCTCCTTGAAAGACGGTAAATTGGATATTATAATTGCTGAAAAACCTAAATTTATTTCACTTTTTTATCTTGTAATACTCCTATTCATGGGAAAAATTGAGCATTCTAAAATTATCGAATCTTTGCAACAGCAAGCTGTAACGGTTACTTCAAAAGACGCGAATCTCCTCTATCTTCATATTGACGGAGATGCAGTAGGCACAGTTCCGACAGTGAAGATTTCATTATTACCGCAAGCCTTAAAAGTGCTTATTTAAAACTAAAATTTGGCGAATTTTAATGTCTCTTTTTTTTATACCTTTGTAAACTTTTCAAAAAAGAGAAAAATAAACGTAACATTTTGATTCTCCGAACGTATAGAAAGAGGAAAATATAATTTGAAGATATGAGACAACTAAATATTACTAAACAAGTTACCAACCGTGAAACCGCTTCCCTTGACAAATATTTACACGATATTGGAAAAGTTGAGTTAATTACCGCTGAAGAGGAAGTTGAATTAGCAAGAAAAATAAAAAACGGGGATCAAGAGGCACTTGAAAAATTGACAAAAGCAAATTTGCGCTTCGTCGTTTCGGTTGCGAAACAGTACCAAAATCAAGGACTAAATTTACCGGACTTAATTAATGAGGGAAATCTGGGTTTGATAAAAGCCGCAGAACGTTTCGATGAAACTCGTGGCTTTAAGTTTATATCATACGCTGTTTGGTGGATACGCCAATCTATTTTACAGGCATTAGCCGAACAATCTCGTATCGTGAGGTTGCCACTTAATAAAATAGGGACTATTAACAAAATTAATAAGGCGTTTGCCCACTTAGAACAAGAGTTACATCGCGAACCACGTGTTGATGAAGTGGCTCAATATCTTGATATTAGCGAAAGCGAAGTGAAAGATTCGCTGCGCAATTCTTTCCGTCATTTATCTATGGATGCGTCATTAAATCAAGACGAAGATAATAATATGTACGATGTGCTAAAAGCGGAAGAGACGCCAACCCCCGACAAAGGGTTAATGTATGAATCTCTTCGTTTAGAGATTGATAGAGTTATTACAACGTTGTCGCCACGCGAAGCCGATATTATTAAACTCTATTTCGGTTTGGATAGTAAACACCCCCTGACATTAGAAGAAATTGGGGAAAAATTTGACCTTACTCGTGAAAGAGTTAGGCAAATCAAAGAAAAAGCTATTAGACGCCTAAAACATGCTTCGAAATGTAAAAATCTAAAATCTTATCTTGGATAATATATAAATTCAAGGTGTTTATATAAGTTTATTACAAATTCGAATGAGAAAAATATTTTTCAACCTTGTCGTTATTATATTTTTGTTGATACCGACAAGTTTTTCACAAAAAGATTCTATCCATAGCATTATTGTGATGATTCCCGATGGAACGTCCATGTCCGTTTTGTCGTTAGCTCGGTGGTACAAAACTTTTACGACAGGCGAACCAACCTCTCTCCATGTTGACCCTTGGCTTTGCGGGCTCGTTAAAACTCACTCGTCCAATGCTCCTATCGGCGATTCCGCCCCCACAACCTCCTGTTATATGACAGGATATCTTTCACAAACAGGCTTTATTTCAACCTATCCACCTAAAACCGAACAGGATTTAACGCCGATTGATGAAAATAGAGCTTACCAGCCATTGATAACCTTAATGGAAGCCGCACGGATAAAATTAAAAAAGTCGATAGGACTTGTTTTTACAAGCTATTTAATGGATGCAACACCTGCTGATTGTGCCGCACACTCATACAATAGAAAATATCGGGACGCTATTGCTAAACAGATGGTACACAATCAAATAGATGTAGTTATCGGAGGTGGTAGCCAGCCCATTATTCCCTATGTTGATTTTTTGAAAGAGGAAGGTTATGATGTGATTTTAGACAATATTGATGAATTTCGCCACTCTAAGAATCCGCTGACCTGGGCTTTTTTTGGAAATACGGAGATGCCCTACAATATAGATCGTGATACCGCAGAAGTTCCGTCATTAGCTGAAATGACAGCTGTCGCCCTTAAAAAACTTTCAACGAATCCGAACGGCTTTTTCTTAATGGTGGAAGGTAGCAAAATTGACTGGGCGGCTCATAATAATGATACGAAAACTATTATCGACGAATTTCTTGCGTTTGATGAAGCGGTTGAAGTAGCTATCAATTTTGCGAAAAACGATAAGCATACGTTGGTAGTTATTCTTCCTGACCACGGAAATAGTGGGATAGCTCTCGGAAATACAAACTCAAATAAAGGGTATGATAAATTGTCGCTGACTCAAATTATCGAACCGATTACACATCATTCGGTTTCTGCTGCTAACATGGCGGATATACTTGCTAAATCACAACCTGAGGAGATTCCGCAACTCTTCAAAAAATATTATCAAATAGACATTTCAAACGAACAGCAAAAAGAGATTGCAGATGCCCTGCACTATCATTTGAATAAAAATATTTCAACCGAAGAGAAAAAAGTTAGTTTAAGTTTAGAAAAAACGATTACCAAAATAGTGAATTCGAACCTTTATATTGGCTATACAACTTACGGACATACGGGCGAAGATGTCTTTTTGGCACTCTATCACCCTTATAAGCAAATACAGTGTGGTCTTATCACAAACGTTGAGGTTCATCACTTTTTAAGGGAAGCTCTCCATTTAGAAAATAGTATCGACAGCTTGACCAATGAATGTTTTGTTCCGCACCAATTACTTTTTCAATCGGCATCTCAATTAAAAATCGATTCGATTAATCCGTCTACGGTTCAATTGCACGCAGTAGTAGGGAAGAGCAAAATCGTGGTCGAAAGTTATGATAATTTCATTAAAATTAATAATCAACCTATAAAATTGTCGTCCGTTCCAATTTATGTTGATAAAAACAGCACTTTTTACTTGCCGAGGGAAATTTTGAGGTATTTGCCGTAGATTTCTTAGCCACTCCATTTCATTTACAGAGTTATAGTGCCAAAATAATAATATATATTTGATTATCAGACGATTAATAAGTTCTGCAAAGAAGTGAGGGAAGTAGGAATTGCAAATTAAGAAATTTTGTCAATTTTTAATTATAATTAGGGCGTGCCCCCTCGCTGCGCTCGGGGTCGGCGCCCGGTTCCAAGTCCGCGGTCGCAAGCCGTGGGAACGCAAGGCGGCAAAAAGAGCTTACAAGCTCGCTTTTTTGCCGCCGCGTCCCCAGC
>JGI24710J26742_10003967_pt1 | contig 12364 bp, 12 predicted proteins | sample BioPla2DNA2_FD_26742 | JGI IMG/M metagenome (IMG submission 26742) | reverse complement strand
TTAACGATTTAGCCTTTTCAAAGAGTTCGGGTGAAGTCGAATCGTCAAAAGCAAGTTGAACAATTCCCGTAAAATCCCGCAAATCTGCGAAACAGAGGTTTCCGATATCCCGAAATCTTGCAATAAAACCTGCGACACAGACATCATCGCCCGGTGTTGCTTTTAAAAGGTCAAGACAATAATGAGTTCTTCTCATTTCCTGCATAGAATCCATGTATGGGAGTCCTCCAAAAATTATAAAATTGCAATTAGCGAACCGATATTTAAATCTATCGTTGTTTCTTCTTTTGTTTTCATGTCTCTTATGGTCGCCTTTCCGCTTTCGAGTTCCGAATCGCCGATGACCAGATATCTCTTTGAAGAGACTTTATCGGCAAATTTAAGCTGAGCTTTCAGACCTCTGCGGTTGATATCATACAGAGCATATATCCCGCTTTTTTGCAGCTCGAATACCAGGTTTGCGGCTATTTTTTGAGAATTTTCTCCGATATGCGCTATGAAAATTTCCGGACCTTCCGGAACCGGAATTTCTATCCCTTCCGCTTCCATAATAAGCAATACCCTTTCAAGTCCCATTCCGAAACCTATACCGGGACACGGGTCGCTTCCGAGATATTCGACCAACCGGTCATATCTTCCGCCGCCGCAAACCGTACCCTGCGCGCCTGCTCCTTCGTGCACAAATTCAAACACCGTTCTCGAATAATAATCCTGACCCCGGACAATTCTCGGGTTTATTATAAACTCTATTCCCGCATCGCTGAGCTGTTCCTTCAGAAGACCAAAGTGCTCGGAACACGGTTCGCAAATAAAGGAGAGAATATCCGGTGATTTTGAAGCGATCTCTTTGCAAATTTCGCTCTTGCAGTCAAGTATTCTCAGAGGATTTCGTTCAAGCCTTTCATTGCACGTGGGGCACATTAGGTGGATATTTTGCTTAAAATAATCTTTTAATGATTTTATATATTCCGCCCTGCATTCCCTGCAGCCGAGAGAATTGATTTCAAGCCGGGTATTCTTTATCCCCAGTTCCCGCAGTGCATGGTATGCAAGTTTTATAACTTCGCTGTCGGCATCGGGGTAATGGGATCCCATAAGCTCAACACCTATTTGATGATGTTCTCTATACCTTCCGGATTGGGGTTTCTCATATCTGAAACAGGAGGAAATATAGTAAACTCTGACCGGAAGCAAACCTTTGAGCAGACCGTGCTGGATAAGTGCCCGCATTGTATTTGCCGTGCCTTCCGGCCTGAGAGTGATCGATCTGCCGCTTTTATCGAGCATGGTATACATTTCTTTGCCGACAATGTCGGTGGATTCACCGAGTCCGCGGGAAAATACTTCAGTATATTCAAATGTGGGGGTGCGTATTTCCGAATATCCGAATGATTTACAGATAGATGTCAAAATATTCTCTATATAGTGCCACTTGTAAGACTGATCGGGAAGAAGGTCATAAGTCCCTCTTGGAGCGGTTATCGGTTCTGCCATTTTTACCTCCGGAATTGTTAATGCTGATTTATATGAAATGTTGAGAAGATAGGCATAAAAAACAAATAGTGCGGAAATATATTATAACACAAAGTTCAGAGCTACACTCTATAAACAGAAAACAGACTGCCGCTGCGGCAATCTGTCTTTTTATCCGGGTTAAAAGCATAAACTACTTTCTTTTCGGGTTTACAATATTTCTCCAATCAAGGTCTCCTCTTTCAAGACCGTGAATCAACACTTCGGCCGTTGCGATGTTTGTAGCCAGAGGGATGTTGTGGACTACACAAAGTCTTATCATGTTGAGATCGTTGGATTCGCGGGTGTTTGAGGTGTTCGGGTCGGGGAAAAACAACAGAAGATCAATTTCGTTGCAGGCGATTCGAGCGCTTATCTGTTGATCTCCGCCCTGCGCACTGCTGAGAAATCTTTGTATGGGAAGACCGGTAGCATCGCTGACGAGTTTACCTGTTGTGCTCGTTGCACATAACCTGTGCTTTGAAAGCACCCCGCGATATGCGATGCAAAACTGAACCATTAATTCTTTTTTGGAGTCATGTGCTACCAATGCGATGTTCATCAGACACTCCTTGTAAGTAATAACATATGACTATTGTACACTGAGCGGGATTTCCTCGCCCAGCATTCTCTTCGCAATGTTATCAAATATCTTTTTTGATTTTGAACTTCGGGGAAGAGCCAAGATTCCCGAAGAAGCAGCCGCAATATCATCGCTTTCCGGAACAACGCCTATCAGCCTTGAACCGATGCTGTCTATCACAAAATCAAGATCCGGAAAAATCCCGGAGGTTATTCTCGAAGGAACCAACCTGTTAATTATCAATCTTATATCAAATACCGAGTTTTCAATAAGTCTGTCCCTTGCGCTGTTTGCCTCTCTGATGCCGGCGGGGTCGGCTGTGGTAACCAGAAGTGCGTTCATTGCACACGAACAGGCTGCAAACATGGCTCCCATTGATGACGCTGAGTCGATGATGACATGATTATATTCTTCGCCGAGTGAAGACACCAACTTAAAAAACTCATCAATTGATAAACTGCTTTGAATAAAGGGAGCCGATAGGACAAAAAGACCCTTGGCTACGGGACTTTCGACAATTGCTTTTGCAGGTTCGATTTTTCCGCTCAGCACATCGTTTATATCATAAATAAGCTTGCCGTATGTACCCGATACGATATCTATGCTCCGTTGCCCGCTGTCCAACTCTATCACGAGAACTTTTCCGCTTATCGATGCAAGAGAAGCTCCAATGAAAACACTCAAAGTGGATTTGCCTACTCCGTCCTTCCCGGAAGCGGTTACCGTAATAGTTCCCATTTAAACACCTCGGAATTTGATTATAACAGACCTTTTTTTTAAACACAACATCAAATTTTTTGACAAATTATCATATTTAATTCGAAGAGGTGTTTTAATACACAATATTTTACAGAACAACATTTAAATCTCTTAATTCGTTGTACAACCTTGAAACGGGCAATCCCATGACGGTATAGTAATCGCCGATTATCATACTGACGAACTTAGATGCCGTGCCGCTTATTCCGTATCCGCCCGCTTTGTCGTAGGGTTCGTCCGAATCGATGTATTCGGCAAGAGTTTCGTCGTCGATATCCGAAAAGATAACTCTGGTGGAGGAACAAAAGCTCCTCTTTTTTTCGGGCGACATTATGCAGATTCCGGTATAGACGGTGTGGGTGCGGTTTTTGAATTTTGACAACATGGCGAAAGCGTCTTCTCTGTCTTTAGGTTTTCCGAAGACTTCATCTCCCATTGAAACAACGGTATCGCAACCCACGACGACGGAGTCGGGGTGAAGGTTAAATACCGATTTGCATTTGAGTTCCGCAATTTTTAGGGTTTGAATCTCGGCTGTAAAAAGCTCAAACCCCGATTCGTCTACGACAGGGTCCACAGCTATATAGTCCTTGGTAATGAGATTAAAAAGCTCACGTCTTCTGGGCGATTTGGATGCGAGGTAAATTGTCATAAGTATTTTCCGTTTATCTTTTGAATTTGAAATAAAGAAACATTGCAATTCCGATTGTGATTATATGCGCTATGGTTATCGTAAAGGATATGCCTATTGAAAGCAGGAAAACAGACAGGTCTAAAACCGCAGGCTGAGGATGTCCGAATCCTACGGTTGTACCGAATGCCAGCCATGAAAGCCAGGATATCTCCTTGGAAACGGCTGCCAATAGTGAACCGAGAACAATCCCGGATATGAGATAGAAGAAAAACAAAAAATTCTTTCCTGCATTTTTCATAAAAAGTTAACTCCCGGTTGAGCCGAATCCGCCGTCTGAACGCTTTGTGTTGCTCAACTCATCTACTTCTACAAGGGAAACCTCAGGTATTCTTATGGGGAGAAGCTGCGCCACCCTGTCCCCGGGGTTTACCGTATAAACTTCGTTTGATGAATTCATCAGCGAGACGACAATCTCTCCCCTGTAGTCACTGTCAATCACGCCGACCGAATTGGAAAGGGATATCATAAACTCTGCTCCCATTCCGCTTCTGGAAAAAAGAAGCGATACCCACCCGGAATCAGGTTGTTCCAAAGCGATTCCCGTAGGTATCTTTGCCTTTCCCCCGGCAGCAATTTCAACGGGTGAGTCCAAAACTGCATACATATCAAATGCAGCGGAACCGGGTGTTGATTTTTTCGGTTTGACAGCCCTGTCATCCAATTTTATGAAACGAATAATGTTCACCGTCAAATATCCCTTGTCCAACCGAGATCGGGCATTTCCTCTTCGGGATAATCCTCGTTTATATGGCCTTTGAAGTTCGAGGTTGCGGGAGGAATTTCCTCAAAAAGAGAACTCTGCTCCTCCTCTTCCCTCACAGAAGAATATTCGTCTGAAATTACCGAGCTTTTTCTTTCGGAGCGGTGCTCGGGTCTCATCATAAGCCGGTTTTTAAGCTCATTAATGACGCTTTCACTTCGGGAAATAATGTCTTCAAGCTCGGAAATTCTGCCGGATTGCAGGCCTATTCTCTCGACCTGTTCCGTTTCGATGTTTCTCAACCTGGAAATTTCCCTGTCCTGCTTTGCAATGTATTCATTCTGAGAAACCAGTCTGTCGTTAAGAGCTTTGAGCTGAAGCAGAAGATTCTCTCTTTCCTTTTCATCAACGAGATTTCTTGCGTTGGACTCTTCCTTCGCTCTGCGCTCGAAACTTCTTTTGAGTTCCTCCATCTCTGCAGACATGATTTGATTCTTTTTGCGTTCTTCATCATATTGGAGCTTTGCATCTGCAGCATCCGAAAGATAGCCTTTTATCTGGGTCCTCATATTGGAAGCGGACCGGTTTGCTTTTTGAAATCGATCCATATAATCGATAGCACAGAGTAGGGCGGCACTTGTAACCGACGCTTTGGAGTTTTCGAGCAGCATCTGCATATCCCTGTCGATGGCATCAGCTATTCTCTGAACATAACTCTCTTCTTCTTCAGTGGAAATAACTATAGATATCCCGGATATATTCACATGCACCTTGTTTGACACAGCTCACCCTCACTTTCAAAATATATGGCATACTCTTAAAACCGTCAAATGTTGGAAATAAATCTGATAAACTTTAAACTATATTATAATATAACACCGCTCGGAAAAAAAGAGAAAGATATTTGCATTGTGAACAAAATCGTGTGATATCCGTTAATGTCCCCTTATTTCTATACAAAATGTTATATATTGCGACAATTGAAAAAAGTATGAAAAGAATATATAATGCACACTGAATGCGTTTAAAAATAAAGATAATATAAGATATAGAAGTTAGGAGATTTAATTATGAGCGCTTTATTGCCTTATTCTTTTAAATCGGAATACGAAAAAAAATTCTCAAAGATGTACGGGATCGACATTACTCAGGCACTGCCCGAACAGGTGTATTTTACATTAACCGAGGTTGTAAAGGAAAAACTCGGAAATAAGTACAGGCGACATATTGCAGATGCTTACGGAAAAGGTGTAAAGAGAGTTCACTACCTTTCCATTGAGTTTCTTGTCGGGACATCTTTAAAGAATAACCTCTACAATCTCGGTCTTGTGGAAGAGGCTGAGGAAATCGTCGAACAGTGCGGGCTCACGCTTGAAGATATTTATGCGGAAGAACCCGATGCGGGACTCGGCAACGGCGGATTGGGAAGGCTTGCCTCCTGCTACCTCGACGCTTTTGCAACGGGGAATTATTTCGGAAACGGCCATTCGATTCTCTACGAGTTCGGAATTTTTAAACAGAAATTAATAAACGGCTGGCAGAGAGAGGAAGTGGACGATTGGCTGCCGAAGGGCGGCGTTTGGCTCGACCAGCGCAACGAAGACAAAGTCGAAGTGAGGTTCGGCGGAGATATAGAACAGTTTTGGGATAACGGTTATAACCATATCAAACACAGCAACTACGAATCGGTAATAGCAATACCCTACGATATGTACATTTCAGGCTACGGCTCTTCGGGTGTCAGCAAGCTCAGACTATGGAAAGCTACCTCGCCGGGTTTTGATATGGACAGCTTTAACCGCGGAGATTATGCCAAAGCCACGAGAAGCGGGGGACGGGCGGAACTCATATCTAAAGTGCTTTATCCCAATGACAACCACCTCGAGGGAAAACTGCTCAGGCTCAGACAGGAGTATTTCCTTTGCTGCGCCGCAATGAGCGACATATTTAAAAAGCATATGGCACAGTACGGCACGATGGACAATTTTGCCGAAAAGAATGCCATACACATAAACGACACGCACCCGACACTCATGATACCTGAGCTCATCAGAGTGCTTTTGGATGACTGCGGATTTGAATGGGAGCATGCAATGAGAATTGCCAATGCGACTTTCAGCTATACAAACCACACCATTATGAGTGAAGCGCTTGAACAGTGGAATATCGATCTTGTGAGAGTAAATCTGCCGAGAATCTACAGCATAATTGTCGAAATCAACCGCAGACAGAGAATTGCGCTTGAGAAACGGTACGGCGATGACTACGGAAAGATTAACTACATGAGTGTAATCCGTGACGGAAACGTAAACATGGGTAACCTCTGTTGCTATGTCTGTCACAGTATAAACGGGGTTTCGAAAATACACAGCGACATAATTAAAGAACAGCTGTTTCACGACTACTACAACTATACCCCTTACAAGTTTAAGAATGTCACTAACGGGATAGCCTATCGCAGGTGGTTGTTGCAAAGCAACCCGGATCTGACAAACCTGCTGACATCTCTTATCGGCAACGGCTTTAAGAAAGATGCCTCGGTTTTGGAAAGACTTGTCGAGTTTAAGGATTCTCCCGAAGTGCTTGAATCGATTTGCGAAGTAAAACACAAGAACAAGATAAGGCTTGCGGAATATGCAAATAAATATACCGATTATCCTGTTGACCCGTCATCAATTTTTGATGTTCAGGCAAAGAGGATGCATGAGTACAAACGCCAGCACCTCAATGCACTCCATATAGTTCACAGATACCTTCAGATAAAGAACAACAAAAACAAAGACTTCTTGCCGCGCACCTATTTCTTCGGGGCGAAAGCGGCTCCGGGATACTACCTTGCCAAGCAGATGATAAGGTTGATATACGGTCTTGAAAAACTCCTTGAGGAAGACGCCGATGTCAGAGATCTTATGAGGGTGGTATATCTTGAAGATTATCGCGTGTCGGTATCCGAAATACTTATGCCGGCGACGGAAGTCAGCGAGCAAATCTCCCTTGCGGGAACCGAGGCGTCCGGAACCGGAAATATGAAGCTGATGATGGGCGGAGCAGTCACACTCGGCACATATGACGGAGCGAATGTCGAGATATCCCAGGTTGTCGGAAAGGACAATTTCGTTCAGTTCGGACTTACCAAGGGCGAAGTTGCCGGGATAAGGAAATACGGCTACCATCCCGAGGAATACTACAAGAGCAATGACGACATAAGGGAAGCCATAGATTTCATCGACAAGGGCTTTATGGGCAATAATTATCCGGAACTTGCCGGAAACCTAAAAACCTTGGATCCCTATCTTGTCCTCGCGGATTTCAACAGCTACGCAGATGCACAGAATAAGATTGATACCCTCTATGCCGATAGGAATGTCTGGGGACGCATGTCTCTGATGAACACTGCAAAGTCGGGAATCTTCTCGGCCGACAGATCGATAAGGGATTATGCGCTTAATATCTGGAGAGCCGGAACCGTCAGACAGTAAACGGAGGGCGGATATCAAAGAGGGGCAAGAGTAATACATTAACAAAACAAAACGAGATTATATGAACTATAACCGGGACGTAATTTACAATAGCAGGGATATCTTTTTCAAGAAACCTTTCGGAGCAGTTAAAAACGGTACTCAGGTGTTGTTTCGCATCAGATGGCCGAACGACGAAGAGGCATTCTTAACCATTCTCAGGGATGCCAAAGACGCGGTAGATAAAGTTCCCCTAAAATACAACCCTTCAACGGGAATGCATGAGGTTTCGTACACATTTTCCGACATAGGTCTTTTCTATTACAGATTCGGGGGTGACAGCGGTTTCGTCGGCAGAAAACATCCCTCGTCGGAAGGGTTTTTGACAAAAGATAAATCCTCCGGATGGTTTATCCAGTTTGTCTATGACAAAAACTTTAAAGCTCCCGAGGGTTTTGAGGGCAAGGTCATATACCAGATATTTCCCGACAGATTCCACAGAGAAAATGTAATCGAAACGGAATTTGATGACAGGATAATCCATACCGACCTTCGGACACAACCCCTGTTCAGACCGGTTTCCGGCAAAGTTTGGAACAATGACTATTTTGGCGGAAATCTCGACGGGATAGTAAGAAAACTCCCCTATCTGAAAAGCCTTAATGTAGGTATAATCTACCTAAATCCCATATTCGAAGCGCATTCAAATCATCGATACAACACGGCAAACTATATGAAGGTGGACCCGCTTTTGGGGACAAATGATGATTTTGCAAGACTTGCCAAAGAGGCCGCAAAGGCAGATATCAAGATAATTCTTGACGGGGTCTTCAGCCATACCGGTTCCGACAGCATATATTTCAACAAATACGGCAGATATGGAGACGGCGGCGCCTACAGGGACATCAACAGCCCCTACAGGAGCTGGTACCAGTTTGATAAAAGCAAGGCGGGTTATAAGAGCTGGTGGGGTTTTGACACTCTTCCCGAGGTAAACGAAAACGACGAGGGGTACAGGGAGTTTATCTGCAAAGAGGGCGGAGTTATTGACTACTGGCTCAAAATGGGAGCGTCCGGGTTTCGACTCGATGTAGCGGATGAACTCCCCGACGAATTTATTACCGAAATAAGAAAAGCCGTAAAGAGAAACGGCGATGACAAAATTCTTATCGGAGAAGTTTGGGAGGACGCCGCGACCAAGATAAGTTACGGACGCAGAAGAAAATTTTTGTGGGGTAATTCATTGGACTCGGTGATGAACTATCCCTTCATGAATGCAATTACCGATTTTATTTCAAACGGAAATGCAGCCCTGTTTATTGACAATGTCATGAGTGTCGTCGAAAATTATCCGAAACCGATGATGGATATAACGATGAACCATCTCTCGACACACGACACAAGGAGGATAATCACCGCCCTTGTATATAAGGGTAAAACGGGTGACAGGGAGTGGCAGTCGGTGCAGCATCTGAACAAAGATGACTATCTCAGGGGAGTGGAGATGGTGAAACTCGCATTTGTGACGATGGCTACTCTGCCCGGACTTCCCACTATTTACTACGGCGACGAGATAGGAATGCAGGGGTTCAGCGACCCGTTTAACCGTGCGTATTTTGAATGGGACAATATCGATGAAAACTTGCTGAGCTTTGTCAGAATGATAATGAATGTAAGAAGTGAACATTCTGCATTTGCAAACGGGACAATAGTGCCGCTAAGGGCGGAAAACGGATGCGTTGCCTATATCAGGGAGAATGATGAGGAGAAAATCCTTGTTGCGATAAACAGGGGGGAATTCGATGAAATCGTCCGGTATAAAAGCAGATGTTTCCTGGTGAAACCCTGGTCATTCAGAATTCAGAAACTGTAAAACAATACGCAATAAAAGCCCCGCAACATGCGGGGCTTTTTGTTTTGAATTATTCATTCGGACTTTATCTCTTCTTTTTGGACAACCCGATGACCGAAAGTGCAATGGTAAAGAAAATAAGAACAAAAGCGATAAAGAGAGCGCAGTGCATAAAGAACTCCTGAGGCAGAATTTTTATTATGGGATCGGTTTTGCTGTCAAAAATCCAGAGGTCGTTATTGAAAAAGAGTTTGTGGAACAGAGTAAAAAAACCGTCAAAGTCGATTGCCGCACCGATTATCAGAATCGCAGGAAGGACAATGGTTCCAAGAGAGGAAAAGAAAAATGTGTTTCGCCCGACTCTTTTTTTGAAGATAACAAGCAGTGTCAAAATCGCAAACAACGATGCAAAACCCGCAAGATACAATATGTTTATGATGTTTTTTACTTCCTCGAAATGAACGGCTCCTCCCTCGGAAAATTCCATGCCGGCAAGCTTGAATTCGCCGTCATGGAAGGGGGAAAGATATTGGGTTACCGCATGGTAATTGTCCAGTATGAAGTCCTTTTCATACCCCGTTGAGGACTGTATTCCCAGCTTTTCTATATCAAAACGATAGAGAAAGTCAAAATTCAAAAGCAGGAACACCGCCAGTGCAACTGCAAAAACCGAAAAGAGTATACCTAGTAAAATCCCGAGAGTTTTGCTGTCTTTACGCATCGTCGCCACCCCGAAATGAAAATTCACAACCGCAGTAATTTTGTCTGTATAAATTATATTTCTTTGACAGTTGAATCGATTTGAGATAACCGTCCTTTTTTTTGAAGTTTGCGGGAATCCATTTGACATTGAATTCACGCTCGGCCTCTTCGCCGATTTTGTTTATAAGATCCGAGTTTTTCATGGGACTGACGCTCAGGGTTGTCCCGAAATATTCAAAACCCATCAGCGAAGCTTTCTTTGCGGTCTCTCTTATCCTCAGTCTGAAACACTCACCGCATCTGGCGCCCCCTTCTTCTTCCGATTCATATCCTTTTACGGCTTTAAGAAAGTCGGAATGATTGCTGTCGATATCATAAAAAGAGAGATCGGAACGATTTAGAATTTCGATAAATCTCTTCTGCTCGGATTTTCGCTTTTGGTATTCTTCGTTCGGAAAGATGTTTGGGTTGTAGAACAACACGGAAACCGAAAAACAGTCACATATTGTGTTGAGAACATGAGTGGAGCAGGGGGCACAGCAACTGTGAATCAAAGCTCTCGGTTTTGTCGGCAGAGCATTGACTTCTATTAACAATTTTTCCATTTTAATGTGTGCCGGAAGATGTTTCATTTTACGCCCCCATTATATGCGAATTTTAACACAATGACTTTCATATCGCAAAAAGCATTAGCTTAACAAAAAAAATGCACTGTGATATAATTACCGAGTACAAATAATGAGATTGCGATACATTTCCTATTGGAGGAAAATATAGATGAGTCTTGACAGTCCTGAAAAAAACAGTGAATTTAAAGTCGACCCTTTGATAGAGGACGACTTTGCCAAAAAGGAAAGAATTGACAGGTTCTTTTCAAAAATGGAGGAAAACAGAAAAAATCCTCTTACCGACGAATTAAAGCTTCCCGACGGAATCAGATATATGACAACGGATGGGGAAGTCTATCTGTACAAGGGCAAAGAAAGCGGGTATACGGCCGACCCTCAGAAGAAAGCGGATAATGACAATATTCCGCCCCGAGATGAAAAACGCCAAAAAATTGTGGAAGCAAACAAAAAAAGAAAAGCAAAGAGAAGAAAGAAAGATCAAAAGAGAGCCGACAGGCCTGCGAAGAAAAAGAGCATTGTCGGGAGAATCATTGCTTCAATTTTCAGAATAATACTGATTATAGGCTGCCTGGGAATAATTGCCGGTTGTGTGGCAGCAGTATCGGTTTCGATCTATCTCGTAAATGTAACCAAAGACGACGACAAAATATTAAACCTGAATACCCTGCCTCTCTCATACGCCACCATACTTGAGTATCAGGATCGGGAAACGGGCGAATGGGTTGAATATCAAAGGCTTTTCAGCGGAGAAAACCGTGTGTGGGTAAAATACGACGAGATGCCGAGACATCTAATTGATGCACTGGTAGCCTCAGAGGACAAGAGGTTTTGGGAGCACAAGGGAGTCGACTGGCAGAGAACAATAGCGGCCTTTTTAAACGAATACATCCCGTCGCTCAACCTCTTTCCGTCAAGACAGGGCGGTTCGACATTGGTCCAACAGCTGATTAAAAACATCACCGGCGATGACGAAACCGATGCCATGAGAAAGATAAGGGAAATATATCGTGCGCTGGTGTTGGAAAAATACTATTCCAGAGAACAGATACTGGAAGCTTATCTGAACACGTTTAACCTCGGAGGCAAGGTCGGAGGTATAGAGGCGGCTGCAAACTACTATTTTGACAAGAGCTGCAGTGAGCTTACCATCGCCGAAAGCGCGGCTATTGTCTGTATCACAAAACAACCGACAAAAAACAACCCCTATCTCAATCCCGGGGAAAATAGAATACAGCGGGATACGATTATAAATCAGATGAAGGAGCAGGGGTATCTGACAGACAGTCAGTTTACCGCGGCGAAGAAGGAATCCGAATACATGGTATTCGGCAAACCCAACGAAAAGCTTACCGGGACTAATGTCTATTCATATATGACCGACACCGTCATTGCAGAAATATATGATGACCTGGTTAACATTCTCGGATGGGAACCTGAAACTGCGCTTGAAAAGTTCAACAGCGGCGGTTACCGTG
>JGI24710J26742_10003966_pt1 | contig 12371 bp, 11 predicted proteins | sample BioPla2DNA2_FD_26742 | JGI IMG/M metagenome (IMG submission 26742) | reverse complement strand
GGGTGGCGTCAGCTTCCAGTAAACTATATTTTGCAATTTTCAAGGTTCTAAAAGAGCCAATTTTTTGACTCAGGGTTTTCATAGTTCACTTTACACTACCTCTAAAATGAATAGAATATAAAATCAACCATGCGATGATCTTCATCTGCTTTACGATAAGTGGATATTTTAATAAAAGTATAATTTTTACCTGAATCTATATCTAAGTAATAATCCATTCCAATCGCTAGATCTTCTATTCCTTCTTGATTAAATATCTCTGCAATTTTATTATCAATCGCTTCTCGATTAATTATAACATTTGGATAATCTTTGAAATACTCATCCAAACCAGCTTTCATTGCCTCACCGTAAGCGGTATTAATATTCTTTGTCTCATACACTCTTCTGACTGTGGCTAGTCCATACTGAGCCTTCATATGATAAACTTCACTAACCCCTTCATTCTTTATTACATCCCAGCTTACTTTAACACTTTTGCTTTTATGATCGCTATTAAAGTAATATATCATGGGAGTACCATCGAATTCTCTTAAGCATAATCCTTCCAATGAATCCATCTTTGAATTAAACCAATGACTTAATGATATCTGGGGTATAATTAGAAATAAAATGAAAACTAAGACGAAACAGATATAGTGCCGCATATTGCGTGGATACATTTTAAACATTTGTAAATCAGTCCTCTCTTATCTCTTAAACTAAAGTAGTCGAAAACTAGTAACTTGTTGGTTCATGAACAAGCAGATAAAAACTATTAAACCAATTATTTCATCAAGTGTCAATATCGAAAAGTCAGTCTGTTAAAACGATAAATCATGGTTTTACTATTTAATTAACACATTAATATGAAGTTTCCCTATCTTGGATATCTCTTGTCCTGAATTAGAAATCCCCTAGAATAGATTTTCTCTATTCTAGGGGATGGTATATATATTAATATAAGGGGGTAATATATAATACCCTATTTCATTTGCTCAGCACGCCCTGATTTCTTTTAGATAGAACTCCCGGCCACTGATTACTTCAAATTCTTCACTCTGACAGGCTGGACAAACTTTCCCATGTTCAAATATCGGGTAAACTTTACCACAATCCTGGCAAATTCCATTGGCTTTGAGCACTTCTATCTCTAATTTGGTGTTTTCAAGCATGGTACCATCTACGGAAGCCGGAAAGCAGGCGTGAAGATATCTCGGAACTACCGAAGATAATTCTCCTACTTGCAGGACAATGGCCTCAACCTCTGTTAACTCATTTGTTTTCACCACACGCAACACCTGTTCTACAATATGGTACATGATACCTAGTTCGTGCATCGCTTATTTGTTCCTTCCAAGTATTTTTTTGGCGGTAATCTTAACTTTACGCTTAACTACATGAGGTATGATTGCCTTCTTAATGTTTAGGAATTCTACACCTTCACCGTCATAAACACGTTCTAGAGTGATAGCTCCAAACTTACACTTCGTAGCACACATTCCGCAACCTACACACATGTATTCATCCACTACAGTTGCCCCACAGCCAAGACATCTTTCTGTTTCCTTCTTCATTTGTTCCTCGGTTAGGGAAGGTCGAATATCACGGAAGGTTTTCTTCGCTTCGTGTCCATCAACCTTTGCTGCTCTTTGTCTTGGTGTTCTATCAAAGCCATCGAAAATGACTGCGTCCTTATCCAACTCTATATACTGGCGACGACTACGACCAATCAAAAGGTCCTGTCCCTTATGAACAAAACGATGGATAGAAATGGCTGCTTGTTTGCCTGCTGCAATCGCATCAATTGCAAAACGAGGTCCCGTTACCGCATCACCGCCTGCAAACACATCCGGTTCTTGTGTCTGATAAGTGATATCCTCTACTTGAATGGTATTATTGGAATTTAAAATTGCTTTACTGCCTTCTAATAAACCACCCCAGTCAATAGCCTGACCTACTGATAGCAGAACATAATCTGCATCAACAAGTATGGTATCATTTTCATCATACTTCGGATTAAAACGGCCATTTTCATCAAAGACACTGATACAACGCATCAATTCGATTCCAGTTACCTTGCCATTCTCTCCAATAATTCGCTTTGGTCCCCAAGAATTATTGATGGTGATATCCTCATTTTCTGCTACTTCGATCTCTTCATCAAGAGCTGGCATTTGCTCTCTGTTTTCTAGACAGTACATGCTAACTTGTTCTCCGCCTGCACGCACCGCCACTCGAGCCACGTCGATTGCCACATTACCACCACCGATAACTACCACTTTACCGGAAATGGTCTCTTTTTCATTTTGATTGATACGAGAGAGGAATTCTACTCCTGATATCACACCTTCATAGTCTTCTCCTTCAATACCTAGCTTTCGACCTTTCTGCGCTCCGATTGCCAAGTAAAAAGCCTCATATCCCTCTGCTCTTAGTTCATCTAGAGTGATATCTTTTCCTACTTCTACTCCAGTTTTGAATTTGACACCAAGTTCTCTTAAAATATCAATTTCTGCTTCCACGATATTTTTCTCAAGAACGAATGAAGGAATTCCAAGGGTTAACATTCCACCCAGTACCTTTTCTTTTTCAAATACGGTCACATCATATCCGTCAATCGCTAAATAATATGCACAGGATAATCCCGCTGGACCAGATCCTACAATAGCAATCTTTTTATCACTATAATTATTCCGTTTCTTTGGAATATATCTGGTTTCTTTATTCAAATCCTGTTCTGCAATAAATCGTTTAATATCATCAATTGCGATTGGTTCATCCAAATCCCCTCTGGTACAAGCATCTTCACAACGCTTGTTGCAGATATATCCACAAACAGCAGGGAATGGATTTTCCATTTTTATCAATTCAAGAGCTTCAGTATATCTACCTTGTGCTGCTAATTTTATGTATCCCTGCACTGCAATGTGAGCAGGACAACTGGTTTTACAAGGAGCTGTTCCGGTATCCACAACTTCCTCTCGATTAGTTCGATAATCGATATTCCAGTCTTTCTCCGTCCATTCATTGTTTCTAGGAGTATAAGTTGTTGTAATATCCTCTGTTACTGGCTCACTGGAGCAAAGTTTCTGTCCAAGCTTCATGGCATTCATTGGACAATGTTCCACACACTGACCGCAGGCCACACATTTTTGCTTATCTACCCTTGAAACATAGTTAGAACGCACCATATCCACATTCTTATACATGGTTCCGGAACGAAGGGAAAGGCAAGAACATCCACAGCAGTTACAGATTGCATGGGTTTTACCAGAGCCATCAATATTAGGTATCTGATGCATGAGACCATTTTCTTCAGCTCGCTTAATAATTTCAAAAGCTTCTTCTCTAGTAATTTCCCGTCCACGTCCTGTACGGATATAGTATTCTGCTGCATGCCCCATCTGGATACACATATCTTCCTTTAGATGACCACAGCCCTCCCCCATGATCTCTCTGTCTGTACGACAAGAACAAGGTGAACAAGAGAATATGGTATTTTCATTTAAATATTTAGATACTTCCTCATAGCTAGCTCTACGACTGTTTCCTTCAATAGCCTGCTCGATAGGAATTACTCTCATCAGACCAATTCCTGGCGGGAACATACCAGCACTCATAGGCCCTCGTACTCTTCCGTAAGCTTCCATAGCATAGGTTACTATTGGGTACTTCTCTACAACCTCAAGGTTGTTGACAATCATCTCCATAATGCCCGGAATCCAGCTCTCTGCATGCCAGAAGGTATCTACTCCATTAATAACATTTACAAAGGTAGTACCATACCAAGCTAGTTTCATCATCTGCTCATGACAGTACTCCTCTGATTTTCCAGTAATCTGAGCCATTTCCTTGGCTGTTCTCTTGGTGTAATAACCCATGGCTAGACCCATCTCTGCCATTTCATCATCAACACCGGCCTCTAAAATAACATATTCTGGATCATCCCACTTATATCCGTTCTTCTTGGGATCCTTCCGCCCCAGCATATTTGCGAAAGCCATTACCTTTTCATTATACTTACATTCATATCCCTCAGGAAAATACATCTTTGTAATTGCTTGCTCCACAGTTTACTCTCCTTTTACCTCTCTATACAACCATTCAGTCCACGCTTCCATACCTTCTCCAGTCTTTGCGGAAATCGGGAATATAACGATGTTTGGATTTAGTTTCTTAACTCTTTCTATACACAGTTCTAAGTTAAAATTAAACATTTCCATAGTATCAATTTTATTGATGATAAGAACGTCTGAAACTTGAAACATCAATGGATATTTCAGAGGCTTATCATCTCCTTCCGGTACACTTAGGATCATTGCGTTTTTAGTTGCCCCTGTATCAAATTCGGCTGGACATACCAGATTTCCCACATTTTCTAGTATCACTAGATCCGTTCCTTTGGCATCTAATCCCTGAAGCCCTTGTCTAGTCATATCAGCATCCAAATGGCACATTCCACCGGTATGTAACTGAATTACCTTTACCCCTGTTTCAGCAATCGTTCTTGCATCTACATCCGAATCAATGTCTGCCTCCATAACTGCAATGCTAAGTTTATCTTTCAGACGATGAATGGTATTCACCAATGTCGTCGTCTTTCCTGCACCTGGAGAACTCATCAAGTTCAGCAAAAAGGTATTTTCCCTCTTTAACTGCTCTCTCAGGCGCTGTGCGTCCTTATTATTATCTTCAAATATACTTTCCTTGATTTCTAGAACTCTAAACTCTTTCACTTATAACCTCATGCCTTTCCATATCATATTCTGTCAGTGCTTTATCTTATTCAGCCAATGCTTTGATTGCTTGATATTCCTTTAAATCAGTATATAACTCGCCTGTATAAGGATTGCGTTTTGTCTTCTTCCATTTACAAATCATGTAAACTACTACAGCGATATTGGCTACCAATGCTAAGAAGCTAACGATAAAATAAATGGTAGGATTATAGGTAGAGTCTACACGCCATTTTCCATAATCTTGGAAGCGTGGGAAGGTCTGCGCAAACATACACCACAGTGCTAATGTATGTGCTCGATGCTGTAACCAAGCTCCCTTACCAACGGTAAATGCACACAATGTCGGTGCTAAGAGTAATGCAAAACCACAATACCAGGCATGATGTGGTAAAGCATTATATGTATAAGCAAAATTCCATAAATCATAGGCAAGTATGTAGAACCAAAGCATATCTGGCCACAGCATATCTCTGCTACCATCTTTCTCGGTTTTCTTCCTAATGCAAATACCAAACCAGCCAGTAATAGCCACAATATTCAATATACCTGCAATTGCATTCATATAGTTCCATGGTCCACCCATTAACATTACAGGTGCATCAGCAGTCAAATCTTGCGCCATTACCGCATACTTGGTACCCACTTCAAAATCACGAGCTACTGCTTCTAAAATATTGATTGCTAAAATTAGCGGCGGGAAGCAAAGGGCTATTTTATTGTTAGCCAGTGCCCATTCCTTACCTGTCTTCTTGTTCGTACCACGCAAATGGCGAATACACCAGAAGCCAATACATCCAGCGGTAGATGAGTATACTTTGGCCAAATGGAACCAGTCTGTGTAGGTGGTATCTTTCATCACAGTAAACCACAATACGGATAATACCACTGGTAATACCACAAACCCCAAGAAACCAGCAACCTTAAATCTTCGTGTAACTTCGTTCAGCAAAAACAAAGCAAGAAATACGGCTATCCATACTAGCCAAACACTGAAAAATCCTGCACCTTCTGCATAATTAAAGCGAAACACAATCTACTCCTCCTTTATGGAAATAATATTTTTTAAATCTGGTCATACCAGTAGTGCAAATACATTTATATTCTATAAATTATTGATAAGATTGTCAAGTATTTATCAATGATTGCATAAATCCCTATTCATCTCTTGCTTTTTAATCTATATTGTGATATTTTTTTATTATCTGGTTATACCAGCTGAAGATATATGTACTGGGCATTAGAAAGGATATCAAATGGACTTTGCAAAATTAAAAGCCCCTACATTAAAAGAACTTTTTGTAAGGGAACTTGAATCAATGATTCTTTCCGGAAAACTTAAAATAGGAGAAAAACTTCCATCAGAGCGAATTCTGGCTGAAAAGATGCAAGTAAGTCGCGCTGTGGTAAATAGCGGAATTGCTGAATTAGCTAGGAAAGGGTTTTTAATGGTAAAACCCCGTTCTGGAGTATACGTAATAGATTACCGTCGACATGGTACCGTAGAGACACTACTCTCCATCATGAACTACAACGGGGGACATCTACGGCGTGACGAGATTCGCTCGATCTTGGAAATTAAGATGATTGTAGATAAGCTGGCAGTAGAATTGTCTGTGGATAGACATATCGATGAGGACATTGCCAATTTGGAACGCTGCTTAGAAGATATAATAAATGATGATATAGAAAAAGCTGCCGATGCTGCTTTCACCTTTTATCATGAATTGGCCATGACCAGCCGCAATACATTGCTCCCATTAATCTATCGTTCTTTCCGCGTTCCAGTGAGTCACCTCTGGATCCGATTTATTCAGAAATATGGAAGTGATGTCGTTTATAACAGTGCAAGACAAATCTTATTAGCACTGAAAAATCATGATAAAGAAGGCGCTGTGGCATGTGTAGAGAAAGCCATCTCTGCATCTATCTCCGGTTCAAAGGAAATATACGAGGCCTAAATTGCCATCTAAATTATTATTGCTAAATAATTATTGCTATGATTTATAAAAACTGCCCTTGGAAAAAGCTCCAAGGGCAGTTTTATTATTATTTTTTATGATGATAATTATTATATTTAGTATAATTGTCATTCATAATTTTCTTTATCAATTTAACTTGATCTAACCGTTGATTTATTAAACATCAGCCATAAGATCTTCAAATCGCACGACTCTGGTACAAATACGTTCTGCTAACGCAAGGCTGTGTGTTACTACCAAAAGTCCTAATTCTCTTTTTTCAATGATATTCAGCATCAGATGCCAGATCTGCGCTTGGGTTATCATATCCAGCATGGTCGTCATTTCATCAGCAATGATAAACTTCGTTTGCGGACCCAATGCTCTTGCAATACAAAATCGTTGTAATTCTCCTCCGGACAATTCCTTGGGATATCGTGTCAACCATTCTTTCTCAATTCCTATCTCTTTTAAGAAAGTTTCATCCGGTACCCATCCTTCTGTTAAGGTTCTATGCATTTTCCATCTTGGATTAATTGCTTTTTCAGGATGCTGATAGATCAACTGCACCGGACTATACCCCTTGTTCGGAAGTGGGTTCCCGTTATAAAGAACACTACCGGAAGATGGTTTTAAATAACCTGACATAATCTTGGCCAGGGTACTTTTTCCACATCCTGATGGACCAATGAGGCCCACTCGCTCCCCTGCTTTAACACTTAAATTCACATGATTTAGTATGGGATTTTTTTTGGTATATCCAAAGCTAATATCTTTTGCTTCAAGTTGCATGAAAACAGCACACCTCTCCTCCTCGTAATGGACGCATAATAGGACTTTGCTCACAATCCCTAGTTCTTATAGGGCATCTTGGTGCAAATAAGCATCCTTTTGGAAGATTACCTGCATATGGTTGTGAACCTTCTATGGGTTGAAAACCGTTTTGTGGCATAGCCCTCCATAGTGCCTTGCTATATGGGTGACGCAATGTATCTTCTCCTATACCAAAATCTTTTGCATTCGCTATTTCTACCGTTGTACCAGCATAAAAAACAGCAATTCGATCAGCATAGGTAAGGGCTAGATCTAGATCATGGGAAATCAACATAATCCCACACCCTTCATCTGCAAGAGAACGTAAATGTCCCATAGCTGTTTGTGCAATCTTTGGACTCAGTCCTGGTGTAGGTTCATCTGCGATAATCAGCTTAGCATCACTGATTACGGCAGTTGACAGTAGAACACGTCTGGCCATACCTCCGGAAAGCTGAAAGGGATACATCTTTTCCACCGAATCCCTTAATCCATATTTATTAAATACTGCTTCCTGTTTATCCTTGCTCCCTCTAGTCCCTATCACTTGTTTCCCTACTTGCATCAAAGGGTCAAGATAGGTAACTGACTGGGGTACAAATGCAATTTCCTTTCCCCGAAGTTTTTCCTGCACTTCTTCAGTAAGCTTATTTCCTCGATAAGTCATCTCACCTTGAAGCCTTGCATTCTTTGGCAATATCCCCAATATGGCATGTGCCAGAACACTTTTGCCAGATCCCGATGAGCCGACAATGGCAAGGATTTCTCCTTCTTTCACAGACACACTTAAATTGTTGATCACATTAAACTCTTTCTGCTCTAGTCCTCGGTCGTACATAAGAAAAGATACCGACAGATTTCTGACATCAAGTATATTGTCTCTACTCATTCATTCACCCCTTATTCCTGTGCACTACTAGGATCAAGAAGCAGCTTAACATGCTCCCCTAGTTTATCAAACAGCATTACAACAATAACAAGCATTGCTCCTGGGAAAAAGGCTAGCCACCACATTCCAGTGGCAATATTTTTGAGTGCTTCTGATAAAATGATACCCATTGCTGGTGCATCGACAGGGAGCCCAAAACCCAAGAATGTCAATCCCGCTTCATGAAGAATGGCGTGAGGAAACAGCAGAATTAATCCGATTATAAATTGAGGCATAACATGGGGAACAATATGTCGTATTGCAACCTGTATCTTACTGGCTCCAAACTTCCTGGAAGCTAGTACATAATGTGCATTTCTAACTTCCATAACCTCACTACGAATAACACGAGTTAGATTTGGCCAATGGGTTAAGGCAATGCCAACGACGACACCTTTTAATCCTCCACCCAACATAAATGAGATTAACATAAGCAGAACCATATGGGGTACTCCCATGAATAAATCCACAAAGTAGGAAACCACCTGATCTACCCAGCCCCCTACGCTTGCCGCAAGTAGCCCTAGAAACAGCGCCATAAAAGCACTGACTGTTGCCGCCAGCATGCCAATCAGAATACTAGTGGATAGCCCCTTAATCGAACGATAGAACATATCCCGTCCCAAATAATCCGTTCCGAAAGGATGAGTAAAAGAAGGAACCAATTTTTTTGATTCATAATTCGGTTCATATAACTCCGGATTGATAACAATTCCAGCAATGGCAATGATCAAAAGTAGCAAAATAATAATACTAGTAAGAAGCACCGTCTTTTTTCTTAGATTAGATGTATGCTGAAACTTTACGAATTTCATCTGCTCTCCCCTCCTTCCCGTATTTGTGGATTGAATATTCCATAAAGAAGGTTTGCGATCAGATTCCCTACAAAAACAAATATAGCGGAACATAATGCAATCCCTAGCAATAAAGGAAGGTCCCCCTTGCGACCGGCAGCACTTAAAGCACTCCCCAGGCCAGGATAAGAAAAGATATTCTCTGCAAGAACACTTCCACCAAACAACTCACTAAATGACGCAAACTGAAGGGTTATCGCAGGAAAGGCTATATTTCTTAGCCCGTGCCTTTTGATTATCGTCCATTTATTTTCTCCCCGTGCTTTGGCAAATAACACATAATCCGTATTTAAAACATCGATTATTTTCTGCCTGGTATGTAAAACCATGTTGGAAATTCCAGTAATACTCAAGGTAAAGGCCGGTAATATAAGATGGTGAACTCGCTCTAGGAAAGTCACTTCACTAGATAACTTTCCGATTGGTACTGAGAAACCAATAGGAAACCAGCCTAGTTGCACAGAGAATAGCATCAGTAAGAGCAACCCAATCCAGAACGAAGGGGTGGAAGATAAAACAAAACAAAAGATCTTCACACCTTTATCAAAAGCACTCCCCTCCATTGCTCCGGATAAAACCCCTAGAATAAAACCAAGAACACCAGATAATAGCCAGGCCACAGACATTAAGGTTAGGGAAGCAAGAAAGCGGGTGATCAAAATCTGCATTACTGGCATTTGATATGTAATAGACATCCCCATATCCCCATGCAACAGATTAGTGACCCACGTAAGATAACGCTCTACTGGCGACTTATTCAGCCCCCAATGTTCTGCTACATTATCCCTTTGTTCCTGTGATACATTAGTTTCGGCACCTAGGTAAGCATCAATCGGATCAATTGGGGAGGAAATCACTAATATAAAAGTAAGAATGCTAACCCCAATTAATAAAAGTATCATACGAAACAAAGTTTTAATCATATGTTTCAAAATTGGTTTCATTGCATTTATCTCCAATCTAATCGTACAGCAAACGTTCTACTTAGGTTGATAGCGACTACTGTTTATCTGTCTGTAAATGTCCATGTAGTTATATTTTGAATAACAGGTGCTCCATGACCATGGGGATGAATTCTTTGAATCCCTAGATCTAAGCCATCACGAACAAAATATGTATGATCAATGTTGACTATCCAGATATAAGGAAAATCAACATTGGCACCTGTATCTCCGTCATACTGAGCCTTCTTACAGAGTTCAATGGCTTCATTCTCAGATGTAGCAGCAATCATTGCATCTAAGTATCCATCAACTTTTGGATTAGAATACATGGCAGAATTACTTAAACTTACCACATCAACCCCTACATAAGAAGAATGAAAGGCATTGTATACGTCAATAAAGCTATAATCTCCTGTTCCAATACAGGTTGGAACATTTCTTACAATCTGCTTACAAGTTTCCCAGTCATGAGCTTCCGGGATGATATTGATACCAAGAGCTTTCGCACTTTCACTGAGTGCAACCGCCAAATTATAACGTTGCAAATCATCGGTACGTCCAGTGACGCGAAATTCACACTTAAGTCCATTCTTTTCCCTAATACCGTCTCCGTCAGTATCCACCCATCCAGCCTCTTCTAGTAGAGCTTTTGCTTCTTCGACCTGCCCATCTCTAAAGCCTGGTTCCTTATTAGCCCAGGGCATACCGTCAAAACGTCCCCAACTAGGTGTACCAATACCATTAAGAGCATGATCAATGATCTCCCGACGGCTTATTCCAATATTCAATGCTTTTCTGACCGCCGGATCCGAAGTAACATTATTACCAACTATTTCACCGGCTGCATTGACAGTCTCTGGAATACAGGGCAAATTAAATCCTCGATTATCCGAAGTTTTGATGGCTTGCATATTCATGCCTTTAACCGTTTCCTTAGCATACTCCGGATTTACCATAACCAGATCCAATTGGCCTGACTTAGCAGCAGCAAGTGCCGTCTCCTCATCAATACTAAGGAAAGTGATTTGCTTGAACTGTGATTGGTTCCCATAATAGTATTCATTCGGCTCTACTATAAGCTGCTGTCCAATGTCCAACTGCTTTACTTTAAATGGACCAGTACCAATAGGATTGGATGGATAAGCTTCCTTATAGGCATGTTCCGGTACGATTCCTAGCAAAGCTACGGTACGGGTAAATGGTGAATAAGGCTTATGCAAAGTAAACTGCACCTTATTAGCATCAATTACTTCGGCTTTCTCCATCATGGTTAAATCCACGCTAGAACCGCTATTCTTTGCCGTATTGTATGTAAACACTACATCTTCTGGCCTTAATCTATGTCCATCAGAAAATTTGACATCATCCCGAATAGTAAAAGTATATATCATTCCATCATCACTCACCTGATAGTCCGTAGCTAAATCACATTCTATCATTAGATCCGTGTTGATTTTTAATAGCGATGTATGAAATAGATCATATCCATAGGTACCATAGCCATTGCAAGGATTATAATTTCCATCTACAATCTCACTACCAATGGAAATAGTTAAACTATCCTTTATAATGTTTTTGCCCTCATTCCCTGCACAGCCTGTTACAAGAGATATTGTTACAATTAATAAAATCATCAGCAACCTTATCTTTTTTAACACTCATGCAACCTCCTCATTTGTTATATTTCAAAGGTTAGAATTGTTACAATTTTCACATGAGTTTATTATACATGACATAAAAGTTAAAAACAAGTCAACAAGTCAATTTAATTGTAATCATATATATGGCTATAAAAACAAGCAAGTGAAATAAGGAAGTAAAATGAAAAGTAAAATGAAAAAATGAAAAAGTAAAATGATGAATAAAATGAAGAAGTAAAATGAAGACGTATACGAGGAAGCGAAATAAGGAGTGAAATATGAAGCTAAAGAAATAAGGAGTGAAAGGTGAAGACAAATGAGGAAGTGAAAGGTGAAATCAAATGAAGAAGCGAAAGGTGAAGACAAATGAAGAAGTGAAAGGTTGTGCACAAAAAAGGGGCTGTCGCACTAAAAAATGACAAACTCTGAATCGGGTAGGAGGTAGATAATTATTTTATCTACCGACCTCCCACACCACCGTACATACGGTTCCGTATACGGCGGTTCTCTAGT
>JGI24710J26742_10003965_pt1 | contig 12376 bp, 7 predicted proteins | sample BioPla2DNA2_FD_26742 | JGI IMG/M metagenome (IMG submission 26742) | reverse complement strand
AGTTTGCGCAGGGCATTGATAGCCTGGGGTTCGTCCAAGGCGTAGTAGACCCTGCCGTCATCGCCCAGTCTGGTGATGGCTCCACCGTTGGAGAAGATCATAAACATGGGATCGATGAAGGCCAGGGCCCACTGATCCACCACGCCGTCGCCATCGGTGTCGCGGGTGACCTGCCGGCCGATTTCCTCCACNATCTTCCAGTTCCATTCGCCATTTTCATAGAGCTCGTAGGGATCAGGCAGGCCTTCCCGCTCAAACATATCCAGGTTCACTACCGCAAAGGGAGCGTGCCCGTAGTCATCGGGAGTGCCAACGGAGAAGTGGAACATGTTCCCGTCAAAGATCAGGCGCTCGTTCTTCTCGCGGGTAATGGGCGAGAGAGTCTCGAAATACTCGGGAGGCAGGATTTCATTAACTGGATAGAATGCGCCGCGGGTAGCCAAGCTGAAGTAGGCTATGTGCGGCAGGCGCCAGAGGTCGTACTGCGAATCTCCAGAGAGATAGCGGTTGAGGGCCAGCTCGCCCACNTCATCCCAACCGGCGGTTACGATCTGGATGTCGCCGATGTTGAAGAGTGCCTTAGCTTCTTCCANGCGCCCAGCCCGGGCTCCACCCTCGTAGAAAGCCTCGAGGTTGTCGAAGTGTGCCACGACAGTTACGGTTGCACCTTGAAAGTCAATGTCCCCAAAGTTGTAGCGATCAGACTCGTAAGCAAACACCGCACTCGACAGCACAATGACCAGCACGGCAGCAAGCAATCCAATCCTTTTCACTATTCACTTCCTCCTTTGCTTGTTTTGCTTATACACCCCGTCGTCCAACGCAAAGTATTCGCTAGGAAGCGACCCCCCCTTCATTCAGCGATAGTCGGATCTGCCCAACGCTCGTTGGGCAGCAGCGGATACCAGCCAGGTCGCCGGGAGTCCCGGTCGTACGGGTAACCCCCCAGCTTTTTGTAAAGTTCGGCGTAGTGCTGAAGCCTCTCACGATCCAGCTTAACTCCCAAGCCCGGTTCTTCCGGCACTTGGATCTTACCGTCTATGATTCTAAACTTACCGCCCTGCACAATGTCGTCGCGCAGATGGTGGTAATGGGCGTCAATGTCAAAGGAAAGATTGGGCAAGACCGCTCCCAGATGCAGCATGGTGGCTAGCTGAATGCCCAGTTCGCCCGAGGAGTGCACACTCACTCCCAGTTGGAACGTCTCGCAGACGTGGGCTGCTTTCATACAGGCGCGGATCCCACCCCAGAAGGTGGTGTCGAGGAGGATAACATCGGCTGCGGGATGGAGAATGTTTTGAGCGAGTTGCTCGAAGTTTACTACCACCGTGTTCGTGGCCAGGGGAATGCGGGTCTTCTCCCGCACNCGCCGCATTCCGTTTAGGCCCCAGGTGGGATCTTCCAGATAATCATTGCGGATATGTTCAATCTGGCTGGCAAACCAGATGCTCTCTTCCACACTCCAGCAGGCGTTGGGATCGATCCGGAAGGAATCTTCGGGGAATTCTCCGGCCAAGGCTTGATAGGCTTCAAGTTCGTAGCCGGGATCAAAAACGCCCGCTTTTAGTTTGTGGGTGCGGAACCCATAAGTCTCCTTCAGCTCCCTGGTGTGCGCCAGGAGCTGCTCGATGGTGCGCACTTCATCATAAAGGCCGTCGTCGCTGCGGTAGCGGAAAAAGAGATAACTAGATAAAGGAACCTCATCGCGCAGCTTGCCACCTAAGAGTTTATAAACTGGCAGGCCCAAGGCTTGGCCCACAATATCCAAGCAAGCAAACTCAATGGCGGCCATGAGCTGCGTGCGGTTGTTGTATAGGCTTGCCGTAGGATTGCAGATCTTAAAGCGCAGTTCCTCCAGGGCAAAGGGATCATGGCCCACAAGGTAAGGCTTCAGGCCGAGAAACTGCAGCTCCGCGCTTTCACCGCCGCCTCCCATTTCTCCCAATCCAATGAGGCCGTCATCGGTCTCGACTTCAATAACTGTGCGGACAAAGCGCCCCCAGTGCTCGCCATTGCTGTGGCGGAGAGGAGCCTCCAGGGGGACAGTAACCGTGGTGGGCCGAATATCTACAATCTTCATCTAGACCATCCTTTCACCGCGCCTCTTCACATATCCACGAAATACTCTGGATACTCAGCCATCAGTACGTCCTTTTCCACTATGATCATGCGCAGATGGTCGCTCATGATCTTCTTTGCCGCGGCTTCTCTCCCGTCCGTCAAGGCCTGTAAGATTTCCTTGTGCTGCAAAAGAATCTGCTCCCAGCGAGAGTCGTGGGACAAACGGAGCACCCTTACTCTATAAAAATCTATGTTCAACTGCTTGACCATTTCATACGTGCGCTCTTTACCGCAGGCGCGGAAAATGGTGGCATGGAACTCATCATCCAAAGCCAGCATTTCCAGGTAATTCTTGTTCCGGCAGGACACCTCTTGGGCAGCCAGATTGGACTCCAGTTTGTGAATGTCTTCCTCCGTCAAGTGCCCGGCTGCTTCCTCAATAACCGCCTTTTCCATGATCTCCCGCACCCAGCGGCCTTCTTCCATGGTTTTCAGGTTGATCAAGGAGACATAGGTCCCGCGCTGGGGGTAAACATCCACCAAACCATCTTGCTGCAGATGGACAAAAACTTCGCGCACAGGGGTCCGGCTCACTTTAAACTCCTCAGAGATCTCTTGCTCCGACATCTTAGTGCCCGGCTTCAAATTGAGGTGAAGAATATTATGGCGCAGGGTGTTGTAGACAAACTCCCGCGCAGATGCCCTGCTTCCCCTGATCCGTCGCCTTGTAGTCAAGTCTTGGATCGGAATCGCCTCCTACGATGCAAGCTACCATGGTAGTATACTTTAATAATACGTAACACTTTTATAAAAGTCAACCCAAATTTATCCTACCGGTAAAAACTGCAGCCAGGCCAGGTCGAACTGGGAACCGGGAAGAAAGATCAGCCGCACCTGGGCCCTGCCCCTAAGGGGCTCAAGGGCAAAAACCTGTTCTTCGTAGCCTTCAGCTCTGACGAACTCCACCTGCTGCCGCTCTTCATTGCCACCGCGCACCACGCTGAGCTGAACCGCCGCCTTGGCCAAGGGGGTGCGCCCGCAGAGGATCAGCCCGGCCGCCCCCTCAGGGCCGAAATCAAGCTCACCGAAGTCCAAAGTGACATTATTGCCGATCTGTTCGATTCTCTCGCCTCTGATCACGAACTGGTCCCCGTAAACCCTGTCGCATTCCGCTGCAGGAATTCTAGCGAAAGCCCGCCTCTGCCGCTCAAAGGAAAAGCCTTTGATGTGCAGCTTATCCTGGGTGACTATCCACAAAGAAGTGACGCCCCTTAAGCGCTTGTGCAGCCTGAAAGTCTCACTCTGATAGACATTCCAGCGGGAGGGCTTTTGGTAAACCGCCTCCAGGAGAAGCACACTGCCCTCTTCCCCGGGCTTACCTTCCCAAAGCTGCAGGGGGTAGGGGCCGCTGGTTAAGGCAAAAATGGGTATGGTGACGGTGTCGGAGCCGCCTGGCCCGAAGTCCAGGTCGGTAAAACCGATCTGAGTTTCTACTCCCCTGGCGGTGGCCACTCCCCGCTCGTTGCCCGGGCCTGCCTCGCCCACCACCGCATCAAAGAGGCTGCCCGAGACAAACTGATACGGATCCTTGCAGAGCTTGCCAAGGCCCACCACTGCAAATTCCAGTTCTGCAAAAAGCCGCACGGCGGCAGTGCCATTCCTGCTCAAACAGCGCAGGCGGAACTGGCCGTCGCCCAGGGCCAGGAGGCGAACTGCCTGCTCCCCCTGTTCCACGATCCTCGCCAGGTGTGAATCAACACCTCCAGGACCCACCACCCTCCAGGTCAGATCGGGATAGGAGGTATCGACGGGGAAAAGCCTGGCCTGCACCGTGATTTCTCTGCGCCGGGAAGTGAGCACCCTCTCCCCCTCGGCTACAAGCTCAATCTTGCGCAGGGGCACTTCTCCCGGCCTTCCCGTGTGCACAGGCCGCCCTTGGTTGACTTCCTGTGCAGCCACTCCCCTTGGAGGGCCTCCTGCCGCGGGAAGGCTGTGAAACACTGCAGTTGCTTTAGGCAGTCCGGGGGAGGAGACATCAAGCACCACTTCTCCCGGCTCCAGGCGGGCAGCGATGATGGCCAAGAGTCTCCCACTGAACAGCCTCCTGCTCGTACCTTTGTAGGAGTCGTAATCGGTGCTGTCGCCGTTATCCAGACCGACCAGGCGCCCTGCCCCGCTCACCCGCACTTCCACCCGGTTCACGGCATTCTCCACGGGATTCCCTGCTGCATCCTCCATGGAAATCTCCACGAAGATTAGGTCTGTGCCATTGGCCTGAATTTCCTTTTTGTCTGCCTTGAGCCTGATTCTAGCCGGATCGTCAAAGGAGCGCCGCACGGCGCAGGCCAGCACCGTGCCCTGTTCATCCAGGGCTTTGGCCTTGAGTTCACCGGGCAGATAGGGAACCTTCCAGCTGGTGACATAGAGGTGCTCAGGCTCGCGCATATCCCTGCGCCCAAGCTCCTGGCCGTTCAGCTCCAGCACAACCACGGGCGCGTTGGAACAGACCCGCACGTCTACAATCTGGCCGGGGCTCCAATCCCAATGGGGGTACAGGTGCACCATGGGGTTTTCTCCGTAATCAGTCCAGGCCGCTTGATATATATAATAGGAATCTTTGGGAAAGCCAGCGGTGTCCAGCTGGCCGAAGAAGGAGTTTTTACTGTGGTAGGGAGTGGGCTCACCAATGTAGTCAAAGCCGGTCCAGATGAACTGGCCCAAAGAAAAGGGAGCTTCCCGCTCCGCGTCCAGGCAGGCCTGGGTGCTCTTCGCACCCCAGCTCACGGGACTGTTACCCAAAGCAGAGCACTGACCGTCATCCTCACCCAAGATGGAGGCTTCCAGGGGAAAGTGGTAGATGCCCCGGCTCTGCACCACGGCGCTGGTTTCACTACCGTAGATTGCCCAGTGCGGATACTGCTCCCGATGCGCCCTGTACAAATTGGCTCCGTAATTGTACCCCACAGCGTCCAAAAGCTCAGCGCAGACCTGGGTGTTTTCCCACTGCAGGTAGTTGGAAGCAAAGGTGATCAGCCCATTGCCGCGGGGATCATGCCGGCGCACCAGGTCCATGAGGAGTTTGGTCAACTCGAAACCCCGCTCCCCCAGGTGGGTATCTAAGATCTCATTGCCAATACTCCACATGAGCAGGCTGGGATGGTTGCGGTCCCGCCGCACCCAGCTGGCCACATCCCCCTCCACCCACTGGGGAAAGAAGCGGGCGTAGTCAAAGGGTGTCTTGGACAGCTCCCAAACATCGAAGGCCTCGCTGATCACCAAAAAGCCCAGCTCGTCCGCGAGCTCCATAAAGCCCTTCGCGGGCACGCTGTGTCCTGTGCGGATGGCGTTGACCCCCATCTGCTTCAACAGCTCCAGGCGTCGGCGCAGTGCTCCCTTGTTGAAAGCAGCCCCCAGGGCGCCCAGATCATGGTGCTCGCACACTCCGTTCAGCTTGAACCGGCTGCCGTTGAGCAGCAGTCCCTGCGTAGGGCTGAGGCTCACTTCCTTAAAACCGATCCTCTGCTCCACAGTGTCTAGTACCTGGCCTGTCCTGGTATCCGCAAGAGTGGTCACCAGCCTGTACAACCGCGGCTGCTGCGGGCTCCACAGCTCCGCTTCCTCCACCACCAGCTCCTGCCTGTTCAGGACGGTGCCCCTTTCTGGGACCAACACGGCGCGGGAGTGGGCCTTCGGCGTTTCGCCCTGGAAAATGGTGTGGAGAAGGGTGAGCTGCGCCCCAGGGGCCGCTTCCAGCTCGCAGTCCACGCTGACCAGCCAGTCAGCGGAGTCTTTCAGACGCCTGCTGCAAACATAGATCCCATCTGTGGCTAGGTAATTATCACCGCGGGTTTTCAGCCAGACGCTGCGGTAAATGCCCGCTCCAGAATACCAGCGGCTGTTGGGAGCTTGATGTACCACCCTAAGTAGGATCTCGTTCTGACCAGGCTGCAAAGCCTGGGTGATTTCATATTCGAAGGAGGTATACCCGTTCTTCCAATCCCCGATCCAAGTTCCATTGACATAGAGGGAACAGTCCATATAAACGCCTTCGAAATAGAGGAATACACGCTTCTGCCCTTTATAATGCAAATACCGTCTGTACCAGCCGATCCCATCTGCGTAGAGGTTCTTAGAGTCGTAGATCAGCCAATCGTGGGGCAGATCCACACGGGTAAACTCCAGCCCTGCCGGGTCAGCCTGATCCAGCGGCCCTTGAGCAAACTGCCAGCCATCGTTGAGCAGAATGGTTTCTCCCACACCCAGCCCTCCCTTGACGCATCTACCAGCTCTATTCCCACTCCCCCTTTGTTTCCAAGGGGTTAAATCCGCCAAATCGGCCGCAAAAATTGGGTTGACTTTTATCAAAGTGTAAGATATTATTCAAGTATACTACCATGGTAGTATAAAAGTGGGCGGAGGGCAAGAGATGAAAAGTACCTTAGCGGTCAACCGCAAACGGATAACCACTTACCTGCGCAAATACTGGTCTCTTTATCTGATGCTGTCCATCCCCATTGCTTACTTCATCATTTTTAGATATGTTCCCATGACTTATATTCAGATTGCCTTTAAGCGCTACAGTATTGTCCAGAGCCCCTGGGAAATGCCCTGGGCGGATAACAATGGTTTTGAGTACTTTATCAAAGCCTTCCGCAACCTGGATTTCCTCTACGCTCTGCGCAACACTCTGCTCCTGAACGTGCTCGATCTGGTCATCGGCTTCCCTGCACCCATCATTTTAGCCCTACTCCTCAACGAGCTGACCTTCCCCCGCTTCAAGCGCTTTACTCAATCCGTGGCTTACCTCCCCCACTTCCTTTCTTGGATTATCATTGCCGGCCTAGCCAAGCAGCTGTTTGCTCCAACCAGCGGCTTGGTCAACATTGCCTTGAACCGGCTGGGCTTCGAGTCCATACCGTTTCTAAATGATCCCACCCATTGGGTGTTCACCTACGTTTTCCTGGGTATCTGGCGCAACGTTGGCTGGAACACTATCATCTACTTAGCCGCCCTCACCAATATCAATCCGGAGCTCTATGAGGCATCAGCCATTGACGGAGCTAACCGCTGGCAGAACATCTGGTACATCACCCTACCCGGACTGCGTCCCACCATCTTTACTCTGCTCATCCTGAGCCTGGGGCACATCTTAAGCAGTGAATTTGATCGGCCCTATGCCTTAACCAATCCCTTAGTAAACAGCGTATCCAACGTGATCTCCATCTTCGTCTACCGCTACGGTATCCGGGGCCTGCAGTTCTCCCTGACCACAGCCGTGGGCTTGTTCCAGTCGGTGGTCTGCGTGATCTTCTTGGTGGCAGCCAATGCGCTGGCCAAGAGGTTTGGCGAACGGGGCATTTGGTAATAGAAAGTGAGGATGAGCCGTGGTCAAGTCAAAACGTACTAAAGCAGGAGATCTGGTTATTGTCTTGGTCTGCATTTTGCTGATCATGGTGTGCTTGCTGCCCATGCTCAATGTTCTGGCTAGATCCCTAAGTTCCACCGAAGCCATTATCCGCAATGAAGTTCTGCTCTGGCCGAAAGGCTTGAACGTTGAGGCCTACCGTTTCGTCTTAACGGACAGCAAATACACCTGGTCTCTAGCTTGGACCGCGATTTTGACCGTAATCTGCGTCTTCGTTTCCATGACCATGACCATTCTCTGTGCTTATCCCCTCATTTACCGGGACCTTAAGGGCAGGCGCTTCTTCAACACCATGATTCTTTTTACCATGTACTTCAGCGCGGGAACTATTCCCCACTACCTGCTCTACAAAGACTTGGGGCTTTTGAACCATCCCCTGGTCTTGATCATCCCTAACAGCCTTTCCGTCTTTTACATGATCATCATGCGTACCTTCTTCTACTCCATCCCCGACAGCCTGCGGGAATCGGCGGAAATCGACGGGGCCGGCCCTGTGCGGATCTTGTTTTCCATTTACCTGCCGCTGTCCAAGCCGGTTTTGGCCACCCTCTCCCTCTTTTATGCAGTGGGCCGCTGGAACGGGTTTTCCGACGCTCTAATGTACATGAACAACCGCCATTACCATCCCATCCAGCTTCTGCTTTACAACATCCTCAACGCGGTGACGAGCATTGAAATCCAGACGCAGGAAGGGTTTGCCAGCGCACCGGGGCTTTCCGATACGATTCAGGCAGCTACGGTCATGTTTGCCACCGTCCCCATCTTGCTGGTCTACCCTTGGCTCCAAAAGTATTTCATCAGCGGGGCCACCTTAGGGGCGCTCAAGGATTAGACCCCTGCCTTGGTTGTAATGCACGCAAGTGCTCTATACAAACATAAAACAAAAGGAAGGAAGGACTTGCCATGCGGAAGAGACTGTTTGTCGTGCTGTTCCTGTCGCTGTTGTTGGTCGCAGGCAGCTCGGTCGCTAGCCTTGCGGCTGATCCGGGATTTGTGGACGGGCGCTTCACCACTACCCGCAAGATCACCGTGGAGATCTATGACCGCAGCAATCCCGGCGGCTCGCCCCCGGAAGACAACTTCTTTACAGACTTCATCAAGAAGGGCATGCTGGAGAAGTACAACGTAGAGGTGGAGTACGTCCCGGTACCCCGCTGGACAGAGGTTGAGGTTATCAACAACCTGCTGGCCGCGGGCGATGCACCGGATGTCTGCGTCACCTACAGCTATCCCACCATCCAGACCTATGCCAACATGGGCGGCGTACTGGATCTGGCCCCCTACCTGGAAGAGTACAAAGACCTGCTGCCCAACCTGTTTGACTTGCTGGGGGATACCAACATCTACTGGAACCAAGATCCCCACACCGGCACCATCTGGGCCGTTGAAGCTCTGCTCTTCCAGAACAAGAAGATCAACACCTTTGTAAGGGAAGACTGGCTGAAGAAGCTGGGCCTCGATGAACCCAGGACTTTGGAAGAGTTTGAAGACATGCTCCGGGCTTTCCGGGACAACGCGGAGCTGCTCCTGGGCGNCGACGCCGACAAGATGATCCCCTATTCCACCAGCTTCGACGTGGGCTGGAGGAACGACCATCTGATCCAGTCCTTCGTGCCCAACGACATGTCCGACCGGGATATGTGGGTCTACGGGTTTGATGATCGCCATCTCTTGTGGCCCAACTACAAGGANGGCGTACGCAAGCTCAACCAGTGGTACAACGAAGGCCTGATCTGGAAAGACTTCCCGCTGTACGGTGCGGGCGATCGGACAGAAGACAACCTGATCAAAGCCGGTTATGTGGGCTCTTTCATGCACAACTGGGACTATCCCTATCGTGATGGCCAAGAAGGCATCCACGTCCAGCTGCAGAACATGGTTGGCGAAGACGCAGTCTTCATCGCAGTAGAGTGCTTCCCCAACGATGCAGGCATCTACCGCAAGTACCTCAGCGCTCCCGTGGACAGGAAGGTCTTCTTCCCGGCCACCAACAAGGAACCGCTGGCTTCCCTGCTTTACCTTGACTTCATCTCCAGTCTGGAAGTCCGCCGCTTCCTGCAGATCGGTGAAGAGGGCGTACATCACATCGTCCACGAAGACGGGGCCATCGAAATGCTGCCTGTAGTCGGCGAGAAGATCATGAACTCCCCATCCAACATCGACTACACCATCACCATCAACGGTCTTGACCTGGGTGATCCTGTCCTCACCGCCAGATCCGTCGCCCTCAACTATCCCGGCGTAGACGCCAGGTTCATCGAGCGGGCGTACGAGATCACCAGCAACGAAGCTCGCTACGGCATCAACGCCCAGGTAGGCGAAATCAAGGCCCAAGAGGGTATGGACACCGCCCTGGCTGAGAAGCGGAACAACCTCCTGGCCCAGGCCATCGTGGCNAAGGTGGAAGAGTTCGACGCAGTCTGGGATCGCGGCTTCAATGACTACCTCCGCTCCGGCGGCCAGGCCATCATTGACGAACGTGCCCAGAAGTACGACGCCATGTACGGAAACTAAACGCCAAGACTTAAGGGGCTGCTGGCGCAGCCCCTTTTTCATGTCCCAAAGCTAACTATAGACTGGCCCGAAATGGCGATGCCGGCAGGCCCTCAGTGTTGTACAAGTTAGCCCCCTCGGGGTTATCGTGCCAAGCGTAACGCAGGCCCCGGGGTTCGGGCACCGCCTCACTCCACACCCTGACCGTATCCCCTGCAATATCCGCCTGGGCCGGGTGGAAGACTCCATCGGCGCCGCAGATCTCAAACCACCTTAGCCGTCCGCCCCTGGCTGTTAGGCCTCCCCCGACACTGGTAAAATGCACCCTCAGCGCAGCTCCATCCCGTTCCAGGCGCTCCAAAAGCGGGCCCTGGGCCACGATGGGTTCTCCAAAGATCATGCGGCGGGCTGCCAGGGACAGCCGCAGGGCGATGTCCTTTTTATTCTGGGGATGGAGGTCGTTGGCTTCGCCCACGTCAATGGTGACCGCCATGGCCGTCTGGGGAACGCCAAGCGTCTGCAGCTGTGCTTCCCGCAGCAGGGCCCATCTACCGGGCTCCAGCTCCTCCAAGGAAGTATCGAAGTTGGGCAGCTGCACATAGAGGAAGGGCAGATTGGGGTGGCCAAAAGTCCTGCGCCAATCCTCAATCAGCGCTGCGAATAGCCCCTGGTACTTCTCGGGAGCATGAGCGTTGGATTCACCCTGGTACCAAAGGACACCCCGGAAAGCGCAGCCTCGGAGGGGACTGATCATGGCGTTGTACATGGCGCTGGGTTTGTGGTGGACACGGGTGAAATGGGGCAGCGTGCCTGTGCGGCAGCCGATTCTGTACTTCCACTCCCCCGCGAGGTCGATGCGCTGAGGGCCCATTTCCAGGGCATAGCTCTTGCCTTCAACAAAGCCCCCACTGGCCCGAACCACCATAACGCGCACCGCGATGGTGTTTAGGTCGGGCTTGAGCACACCGGGCGGCACCTGGTATTTGCGGGGCGGATACTTGTACTCTGTCTTACCCACCCGTACCCCGTTGATATAGGTTTCATCGGCGTCAACAATGGCCCCTAGGCGCAGCAGGGCCCCGCGGCCAGCCGCCTCCTCGCCCAGCTCCACCTGTTTGCGCAGCCACACTACGCCGTGGAAATCTTCCAGTTCCGTTCCTTTCCACAACTTGGGGAGGGTGAGGGAATCCCACTGGGCATCATCCAGATCAATACTGCTCCAGGGGGNCTGGCCCGGCTGCGCGCCCAGATCCGCAGCCTGCGCCTTCCGGAACCATTCCGCGGTTTTCCCCAGTTCCTCCCGGGTGAGGTTTTCTATGTACCCTGGCTCCCTGCACCGCGCCAGCTCGTCGTCATAGCCGCCTACAGCCTGCACAGCCTCCTCACTGAGCCAGGTTTCNATGTGGCTTCCGCCCACTGCGGTGAGCACCAANCCCACGGGCACTTGGTACCTGGCATAGTGGGCTTGGGCAAAGAAGTAGCCNAGGGCGCTGAATTCCAGCACAGTCTGGGGGTTAACCCGCTGCCATACGCCCCCAGGCAGATCCGGCTGCGGACCCTGGAAACTGCCCAAAATGGGCACGCGGAACTGGCGGATCCACGGGTTTTCCGCCCCTTGCACTTCCTCCTCATACAGATCCAGGGTCCTGGCTACGGGGAGCTCCATGTTGGACTGGCCGCCCAAAAGCCACACATCGCCAATTAAGATGTCCCGGATCACCAGCTCACCACTGAGTCCTTTGATCAGCAGCTCGAAGGGGCCGCCGGCCCCTTGGGGAGGCAGTTCCAGTACCCAGGCGCCCTCAGATCCGCTCTGGCATGAATAGGTTGCTCCCCTGAATTGAGCCTCCAAACGTTCATGGGGACTGGCTTGCCCCCAGATGCGCAGGGGGACATCCCTCTGCAGAACCATCCCGTCTGAAAAAATGCGGGCTGCCCTCAAACCCAGATCCTCTCTGCTCACCGCTGTATACCTCTCTTCACCAGAAAATGGGGGTGCTAGGATTTACGCCCCTTTCGGTGAAGAATATTCCCCTTGTGTAAGTTGTTTCCTGCCAGCCAAAAGGCCGCCCTGCGGCTGGGCGGCCTAGTGACTGTTATTCCTTCTGCTCCTGCTGGAAGGCGTATTCGTCGCGAATCTCTTCCCGCTTAGCGGCAATGGCCTGTTCACGGCGGCGGTTCTTGGCCCGTATGGCCTCCTTTTGCTCCTCGGGAAGGTTCATCTGCAGAGTTTCGTGGGCTTCTTCCAGATTCTCAATGGTGTTGACCACCTGCTCCCTGAGCCGTTCCACATTATCACTGCGGTCATCGGGCTTGGGCCCCTTCTTCTTTCCCATGCTATCTCCTTCCTTAATAAGCTCGACTCTAGCATGACCGGAGGCACCCGTTTTTATCCGC
>JGI24710J26742_10003964_pt1 | contig 12376 bp, 6 predicted proteins | sample BioPla2DNA2_FD_26742 | JGI IMG/M metagenome (IMG submission 26742) | reverse complement strand
AATACAAGTCAAGGATGAGGTGAAAAAGGAAAAAAAAGAATAATTTTGTAACAAGGCTAATAGAGGATTTAGACTAGAGACACACTAAATGTAACACTACCTATTTTTTCGAGTAGAACTGAAGCAGGTTCATCGTTTGGGTCTTGCGGAACAAGTTTGCCACGAATCGCCAGATCTAGTATTTTTTGTCGTAATAGTTTGGTGTTCATTTTATATCGTCAGCAAGTTACAGGCAAGTTAAATAAAAGTGCAAGTCGCTAAAAATCAATCAGTCGCAAAATCAGATTGGTGTTAAATCAAGTTACAAGCAAGTTAAATCAACCCCATATTGGAATATATTTCATGTAACGAGGGGCCGTGTTAGGGTCTAATGGCTTAATTAGTTTACGACTTAACACCTGCTTAATAAGACGTGATACACTGCCTGAAGATGTTTCCTTCAAACCAAAACGCTCCCTTAAAGAACTATTCGTTAATGCTTCTCCTTCGATAAACTTGATACAAGCATGAAGATAAGTTGACCAGACTTTATCGTCCATTGAAATATTTGAAAAGTCGATATGAGAAAATAACGATACTTTTGTAGATTCTTGATAAGCTTGTATTCTTGGTGCCGGAATTTGTTGCAGTTCACAACTTATAACCATTCTATCCCAACCTCTACCTAATTCTTCACACATTTTTAGCCGTCGCATTAATGCAGCCAATTTTTCATTTCGGGATTTAGGTGGATTATCAATAATTCTCATAATGTCAATCAAAGGTGAACCCGGATTGCTGACTTCTACACGATTACTAAAAATCTCAATTACAGGTCCTGTACCCGAAATAAAGAAATCTTGGTGGATTAGGCTGTTTGCTATCGCCTCACGAATAGCAGGAAGTGGAAACGCACTTATGGTATCTCTATGAACAGAAGTAATATCTTCTTTAGAAGGAAGCAATGTATTAACAAATTTCACGGCATTTTCAAAACTTATAGCATAGCCTTCTTTTAAAGTATCTTCTTTAAGTATTGTTAGTTTATTAATACCTTCATATTGTACTATTCTTATTGCTTTTCTTCCTACACGAGGAAAGTCGTCAAGTCGTCTTGCAAATAAAATAGCTCCTAAATTGGTAATGGCGTAGAGTCCATTATCCAATTTAACGATTATTCCTTCCTCTAATAAATAGTGTGCATAACCATCCAAATCAACCGGAATTGACAATTTGAGTATTTCAAAATATATGTCACAGTTTAACAACCTCAGCACATCTTGCAATTGAAGGTCAATCATTGCATAAACCTCTTCAAATTGTTTGTTTCTTAATTTATCCCACAACTGTGCTTGTAAAGTCGGGAACTCCTGTAATTTCTTCGTGTAACTACCGATTCGTATATATTCATTTTTTTCAAAAAGTACCGGCGAGCCAACAGCTTTCGAAACAATTAATATTTCAACATGCTTTCCCTCTATCTCTACAGACTGAAATTCAAAGTCTGCATTTTTTGAGAGCATATACCTAAGCCAATTTTCAAGCTCCTGATTTCCTTTTTTCTCCTTATTTAGCTTTACATTTGTGCCAATTATTTCGTGGGTACTATCATCTACACCCCAAATCATATAAGCATGATTACGATCGTAAAGAGTAGCACTATTCGCAAGAGCACTAATATCAGCAGCAATCATCTTAGGATCGCAATTATTGTGTTTAAATTCAACCCAAACTGTTTCCTTCGATAGTTTACAAAGTTCCAAAACTAATTTGTCCAAATTTTCCATTTTGCTTTACTCCTCTATCGTATCAATTATTTCTTTTAACTTACTTACCGCTTCTGCAATATTTGCCGATTTTTCTTCTATCATACTCATCAGTTCGTCTAATGAATAATCAACCGTTTCTTCTCCTGTCCGCAACCATGTGATGTCAAGACTTGTTTTATCACGCGCAATCAATTCGTCGCAACTGTATTTTCTCCAACGCCCGTCAGGATTTTCTTCGGAATAGGTCTCTACCCTGTTATTATAGCACTCTACAAACTCATCTAAATGGTGTCGCTGAATGGGATTTGTGGCTAAAGTGTGCTTAATATTAGTACGATAATCGTAATACCACACATCTTTGGTTTTAGTTCCTTTTCTAAAAAAGAGAACATTTGCTTTTACACCTTGAGCATAAAAAATCCCGGTAGGAAGTCGCAAAATGGTATGCAAATCAAAATCGGTCAATAGCTTTTTTCGGATAGTTTCACCTGCACCGCCTTCAAACAAAACATTATCGGGTAAAACAACAGCAGCACGTCCGTCGTTTTTCAGCATTAACATAATATGTTGTAGGAAATTCAGCTGATTGTTTTTCGTGGTAACATATAAGTCATCACGCATAGCCGAAATATCCGTTGATCCTGCAGGACGAGTGCCGAAAGGCGGATTTGCAAGTACCACATCAACCAACGTTGTCGGGGTGCGTTCCAGCGAATCTTGACAACGAATTGGCGTATGTTCCGTACCGATACCGTGCAAATATAGATTCATGGAAGCAAGCGTAACAACCAAAGGTGTGATGTCATTTCCGCTAAGAGCTTCATTTCGTAGAAAACGAAGTTTCTCACGGTCTTTGCTTTGCTTCTTCATGTGGTTGAACGCAGAGAGCAAAAAACCTCCTGTTCCGCAAGCAGGGTCACAAACGGTTTCAGTAATCAGTGGATTAGTAACCTCAACCATTGCATCGATCAATGCTCGTGGTGTAAAGTACTGTCCGGCTCCACTCTTTTTATCTTGTCCGTTTTTCTCTAAAATGGCTTCATAGATAGAACCTTTCAAATCGCCATCCATTGAAAGCCAGTTTTCACTTTCGATAAGCGAAATTACTTTTTTTAGTAATACGGGTTGCTCTATTTTATTAGTGGCTTTGGTAAAAATTGTACCAATCAAATCATCCTGATTGCTAAGCACTTTCAATGTCTCCTCATACTGACGAAGCAAGTCAAGCCCGTCAAGTGCTATTAAATCATTCCAACCATAACCTTGAGGAATGGCACTCTGAAGCCCCAACTGCACTTTTTCATCGTCCATTTTCAGAAACAACAGATAAGTAAGTTGAATAATATAATCGGTAAATCCCACTCCGGCAGCAGCGATCACATCGGCAAGTGTCCAGACTTTTTTGATTAGGGATTGAGAAGTGTTGGTGTTATTTTGCTTTGACATATAATATCAAGTTCTATTTTTTTATTTTGCTCCATATATTAAGTATAAGATTTATAAGTCCCCATAACCCACCAAGTGAAGTGATAAAATATATTACCTTTCTCAACCAATTCACAATATTTGGAAATACTAAAACTATGATAAGACCAACCAAAACTACAATAATCGAAATAAAAAACCAATATATTCTATTTCGCCTTTTTATTTCATCATTCTTTTCTTTTTGAAGTAAGGCCCTCTCGTTTTCTCTTTCGACCCTCAACTCTTTTAATTCGTTAGAAATGTCAGAAAGTTGTTTTTTTAAATCTTTGTTTTTATTATCTAGATTTGTAAACTTCTCCTTTTCTGAAGCTTTTTCTTTTTCTAAAATATCTCTTTTGTTTCGTGCTTTTTCAATTATTTTATGTATTTCAAGATTGAATACTTCTGGCTTATCAGAAGCACTTTTCAACAAACGTTGAATACTTGCTGTAGATTCTAAAGCAATAGAAGATAATAACACATCATAATCATCCTTTGTTATTGTAGAGTTAGCCTTAATAGCATTATCAAACTCATTTATAAGCTCTTTACTCGCATATTCTTCAGATAACGTCTGAGCTATTAGTTCATTAAGTCCAATTTTAGATACTTTACTATATAGTTTTTGGGGATTTTTTAGAAACAACAAACTGGTTAGTTCTGCAGGCATAATAATTTCATTTACACATCCAATAACTTTTCTAGAGATATTAAAATTACTTAGATTTTTATTAGCTGATATAAACCAATATTTCGCTTTCTGTATAAGTTTACTATTTTTACCATCTCTTTTCTCTCTCACGTAAAGATATGCTATTACATCATGTGCAGCCGTTCCTTTCTTAAATCTTGTTTCTTCTAGTAATTTCACATCCTCGGTTGCTGAGAATTCCTTTATCTTAGACTCAGGCACTTTATCAATGTCAACATTTAATTTCTTATTAATATAATCTTCGAGATTTCCATATATTCCAATAAGCCAAGTTTTATTTTTTCCTATACGCACACAAGCATCATTGACCGTTGTAGTTGGAAAGTCTTTATTGTAATTATTAATAGCAATTTCAAGAATTGTACGAATCTCATCGATAGTAATATCAAGTACTCTAATATTTCCCCCTGTATTTTTTATTAATTTAAGTAATTCTAGTGTTGGTTGCGTATCTTTCTCCTTTTGCAAATCCAATGCTTCTAATACTATCTGTGTATCCAAATAATAGGCTATCCTATCTTCAACTTTTGCTTCCAAATCTATGTCTGCTTCTAAATATGAGGCAATTATAGAACCTAAATAAATTTGCTTAGCAGTCTTATATAACTCATTATAGTTTTTTTCAATATGAATGAGAAATTCAATATGCAACATAAATGAGACATCTGTATTTTGACTATCAATCTCTTTAACTCTACCAGCAAAAAAAGCACTTAGTTTTTGCTTGTTCCTATCTATAAAACATGCAAAACTAGGAACATTATTAGTTGTTTCATTTTCAGCTTTTACAAACGCCTCAAAGGCTGTTTGTAGAGCATTAGCATTCCGTCTTTCTCTTTCGTAAAGTTCTTCAATCCTGTTAAAAATAAAGGATTCGAATTGAAATGCTTTTCCATTTTCAAAAACCTCAAACTTAAATTTTGTTGTTTCTCTTCTAGACAATTCATTTCTAACAGACTTTATCAACTTCCTCACAATTATCAAAGGAACAGAAATCCCATACTCCTCCTCAATTATTTTTTTTATATCAGAATCTGTTCCTTTATTACATTTTTTTGCAAACAAAGAAATAGCTCTTTTACAAATTGGTAAATATACCATTGTATAAATATCCGTTTCATTTTCAGTCAATGCAGCTAAAAAGGAATACGCAGTCAACAAGTTGTTATTCATATTGTTTAATTTATTATGTTATTCTATCCCACTCTTAACATCCATCCGCTTAAACTTCCTAACACTTCATTTACTGCATCGGCTGAACCGAAACTTTGAACTAATTGAGCAAAGACGGTCAAGTTTTCTTCTCTTAATTCGTTATTGGTATAAGTGCCATTTGAGACTATATAACCTACTATTTGTCGCATAATATTTTTTTGCGTTTCTGTAAGAGGACGTTGTATTTGTCCGCACCAAAGTTCAAAACGTTGGGATGCAAAGGCATGAAGCGACCTTAGTTCGGGTACAAGCTTAAAAGCATAACGCACCAATTGAATTAGATTAGTTAGGCTTTCACGTTCGGTTTGAGTTTGCAGTTTGATTACTTTGCCGTCTTCAATAATAGAATAAGAACTCCACAAACGTAAAGGTGCAAAACGAATGTCAGTCGACAGTAATTTGTCTTTTAAATCTGCAAGCAGAGCGTATGTAATGGGTTCATTTGTATTGTTGTATATTATGCGAAGTGCTTCAATTTCATCACGATGTGCATTCACATATTCTTCAAAAGCTTGTGTCACAGAAAGAGCTTCTTCCTGCGAAAATCCCTTGAAAATCAACGTATCTTCACCGGGAATAAGAATGTCAACAAATCCGGCATTCAATGTCAAAAGATATTTGCGTGCTTGTGGATTGTTTGCAAGTAATGCTACCAACGCCTTTCGTTCCGCATTAGGTTGATTTACATCCTCAAAAACAGGTAAATTATCTTCTTCCAGAGCATTGAAAATCGACACGGACAAATCATACATCGTAGCACCTGCAATCGTTGTAAACTCAATCCGATGTTTATCTTTGCTTTTCGCGTTGATTCTTGAAAGGCTACTCGCGAGCATATTTAAGTAGTAATCCGAAAGATAACCGTGTGTAATCCGCTCCAAAAGTTGCTCTAACGTTGGGTTGGCGGGAACAAAAAATCTACCTTCTACCGGTTTGGGCATATATTTATCACTTTCGGTTACACCTACTGCATCTACCAAAAAGAACAAATCCTTGCTTATAGCATTGGGTGTAACGTTGCGAAGTTGTTCATCCCCAATTATTCGCACTCCTCGTCCTTTCATTTGCGTGTAAAGTATGGACGAACGAACATCTCGCATAAACAGCAATATTTCCAAAGGACGTATATCGGTTCCGGTAGCCACCAAGTTGACAGTTACAGCAATCCTAAACGTTTTTTCATTTCTAAAACGACGTATCAATTCGGAGCTATCACCTGCCGAATAGGTTATTTTCTGCACAAAATCGGTTGTTTGATTGGGAAACACCTTTTTTGCAATCTCGACTATTCGAGTGGCGTGTGCATCGTCTTTGGCAAAAATCAATGTCTTGGGAATATACGCCAAATTGGGTTCTCTTTCGGGATACAAATCCGTATAGATTGAATTTTTAAACTCTTCTAAAACTAAACGAATCTGAGCAGGATTTACAACCGAACGGTCTAATTCTGTTCTAAGGTATTCTGTCTCTTTTTCAGCAACTAAGCTTTTTGTCTCGCCGGTATATTTAGTAATTTCGGTTATCTTTTCATTTTGCTTGATGATTCCTCCTTCTTCCGTAACTTTTGTTTTAATTCTATAAACCCGATAGCTAACATTAATTCTATCAGCAATAGATTTCTCTAAAGTGTAATTGATTACAAGATTGTTATTAAAAAATGCCAAAGTCTCGGGAGCGGGTGTAGCCGTTAAACCTACAATTCGAGCCGTGTTAAAGTAATTGAGAACTTTTTGCCATCTACCATAAATAGAACGATGGCACTCATCTACGATAATCAAATCAAAGTAATCGGCAGGTAATGTTAAGTCGTCTCCAAGAGTAATTTCTGTTTCATCTTCTTTAAAATCGTCTCTCTCGTCATCATCTTCAACCTCTCCACCAGTAAGCATGGCAAAAAGTCTCTGTATAGTAGAGATTACTACATTGGTTTCGGGTGGGATGTCGGGTGACTTCAATCTTTCAACAGCAAAAATAGTATTGAATGGTTCACCTGTTTCCGTTAGACGAAATGTCCCAAATTCGCCCTCAGCCTGCTTCCCCAAGTTATTTCGATCAACCAAAAACAAAACACGTCTAATAGGCGTATAACTCAACAAACGATAAGCCGCCATACAAGCGGTAAAAGTTTTGCCTGCTCCGGTAGCCAACACCACCAAGGCACGCTTTGCCCCTTGCCTAAAGCTTTTTTCCAACTTTGTTACTGCTTCGAATTGACATTTCCGCAATCCCTTTGGCGAAAGATATGGTAATCCGGCAAACTCATTTCCAATACCTGCCATTTTAGCCACCTCTTTGGGCGTATGCATCTGCAACAAAGGCTGGTACGATGATTTTTCATCCCGTGTATCTCTGAACAAAATTTCTTTTCCGTTTGAAATATAAACAAAAGGAAGAGGTTTTTGCCAATACTGATACCATTTCAACAACTTATGAGTGTAATTTTCTGCTTGTTTTATCACGGATTCCGATAGTGGCTTATCGGCTCTTTTCGCCTCTATAATACCAATGGCTTTCCCTTCGATAAAAAGCAAATAATCAGCTTCGAGATTTCCTTTTAGAATACCCTCTGTAATAGCAACAGCCGATAATGTCGGTGAGTAATGCTTCCTGTCAACTACTTCCCATCCGCTATCTTGCAATTTTCGGTCAATATCTAAACGCGCTTTTTCTTCGGGTAACATATCCTACAATAATTAGCAAAAACTTCCGATAATATGAGTTATCAGAAGTTAAATGCAAATGTAAGAAAATTAATCGAGGTTTAAATTTTTTAGCTAATGAAATATATCGTAATTAATTATATTATATGATCTTAGTTTGTCTTCTTGTATTGTTCAATCAAAACAAAGATTAATTGACACATCACATCCTCCTCCCCCCCTCTTTTTTTCTGTTGCAATCTAAGTTTTCGTTGAAAAGCTGTTTCAGCGTAATCTTCGCCATGAACGTATAGTAGATTGTAGGGTAAACGTTTATCAGTGATGGTCAGATGATTGTTTGTGGGAGAAAAGATGAATGATTATCAAAATAAGTAATATAGAGAGGTAGGCATATAAAAATAGCGGCAAGGTTTTACCTTACCGCTATTTGCTGGTTATTGTTTATCGTTTACGATATCAAATTACTTGACCTCCTCGAAGTCCACGTCGGTGACGTTGTCGTCAGACGGGCTATCGCCATGTGGAGGTTGTTGCTGAGCCCCGTCACCACCGGGTTGTGCGCCAGCTTGGGCGTTCGCGGCGTTGTACATATCTTGTGATGCCGCCTGGAACGCGGTGTTGAGCTCGTTCATCGCGTTGTCGATGGCCGGGATGTCTTGCGCCTTGTGCGCCTCCTTCAGCTTCCCAAGGGCCACCTCGATGGGTGCCTTCTTGTCGGCCGGGATCTTGTCGCCCAGCTCCTTCAGCTGCTTCTCCGTCTGGAAGATGGTGGAGTCGGCTTGGTTCAGCTTGTCGATGCGCTCCTTGGCCACCCGGTCGGCTTCCGCGTTGGCGGCTGCCTCTTCCTTCATCCGCTTGATCTCGTCGTCGCTCAAGCCCGATGAGGCCTCGATGCGAATCTTCTGCTCCTTGCCCGTCGCCTTGTCCTTGGCGGAAACGCTCAGGATACCGTTGGCATCTATGTCGAACGTGACTTCGATCTGGGGTACTCCCCGCGGGGAGGGTGGAATACCGTCGAGGTTGAACACGCCGATCTGCTTGTTGTCGCGGGCCAGCGAACGCTCACCCTGCAGCACGTTGATCTGCACCGATGGCTGATTGTCGGCCGCGGTAGAGAAGATTTCGCTCTTCTTGGTCGGTATGGTGGTGTTGGCGTCAATCAGCTTCGTCATCACGCCACCCAGCGTCTCGATACCGAGGGATAGGGGGGTAACGTCAAGCAGCAGCACGTCCTTCACCTCACCGGTCAACACGGCACCTTGAATGGCGGCACCAAGAGCGACTACCTCGTCGGGGTTCACTCCCTTGTGCGGCTTCTTGCCGAAGAAATTCTCCACGAAGTTCTCCACGGCGGGGATACGGGTAGAGCCACCCACGAGGATCACCTCGTCGATTTCGGAGCTGCTCAGCCCGGCATCTTTCAAAGCGGTTTGGCACGGTGCCTTGCACTGCTGGATCAGGTCGTCGATCAACTGCTCGAACTTGGCGCGCGTAAGCGTCTTGACCAGGTGCTTGGGTATACCGTTCACCGGCATGATGTAGGGGAGGTTGATCTCGGTGGAGGTCGCGCTGGAGAGCTCTATCTTGGCCTTCTCTGCCGCTTCTTTTAACCGCTGAAGGGCCATCGGGTCTTTCCTCAAGTCTAACCCCTCATCCTTAAGAAACTCCTCTGCCAGCCAGTCGATAATCCGGTGGTCGAAGTCGTCGCCACCCAAGTGGGTATTCCCGTTGGTCGATTTCACCTCGAAGACGCCATCGCCCAACTCGAGGATGGAGATATCGAACGTTCCACCGCCGAGGTCGAACACGGCGATTTTGGAGTCCTTGTGCTGCTTGTCCAGCCCGTAAGCCAGCGCGGCGGCCGTGGGCTCGTTTACGATACGGCGAACGGTAAGCCCGGCGATCTCGCCAGCCTCCTTGGTAGCCTGACGTTGCGCGTCGCTAAAGTACGCGGGGACGGTGATGACCGCCTCCTTCACCTCTTGACCCAGGTGGTCTTCGGCCGTCTTCTTCATCTTCTGCAACACGATGGCCGAGATCTCCTGAGCGGTGTAGAGCTGCCCGTTGATGTCCACCCTGGGGGTGTTGTTGTCACCACGAACCACCTTGTACGGCACGCGGCCGGTCTCTTTCTGAACCTGGTCGTAGGTCTCCCCCATGAATGTCTTGATGGAGTAGATGGTGTTCGACGGGTTGGTGATGGCCTGCCGCTTAGCGGGATCGCCCACCCTTCGTTCACCGTTATCCATGAATGCCACGACGGAAGGGGTTGTCCGCTTCCCTTCGTTATTGGGGATGACAACCGGTTCGTTGCCCTCCATGACGGAGACGCAAGAGTTGGTCGTGCCTAAGTCTATTCCAATTATTTTTCCCATAATGCTGTTGTGTTATATGTTTTATCGATTATTTTTACTGTAACACTTCTTAATTTTCAAATGTTATGCCAAAATGCTTTTCCCTGAAAACTCTGCCAATATGTCGCACTTTTGTCGTATCTTTGAGGGTGATTCGACCAAAATGAATCGGCTCCATCACGATTTTTCGAACCATTTAAATATAACTGACGCTATGTTGACGAAACAAGACCTCGATTTACTGAAGAGAAAAGGGATTTCACGGGATCAGCTGGATACCCAGTTGAACTATTTTAAAACCGGGTTCCCGTTCCTGCCTATCGTGGGGGCTGCCTCCATCGGTGACGGTATCCTCAGGGTGGAGAAGGGGGATGAGGCCGACTACGTGAAGGCATGGAAGGAGTACCTGAAGGGGGACAAAAAGGTCACCAAGTTCGTGCCGGCATCGGGAGCGGCCAGCCGGATGTTCAAGGACCTGTTCGCGTTTATCGACGCGGAGTACGACGTGCCGACCACCCCGTTCGAGAAAACTTTTTTCGATGGTATCCAGAAATTCGCCTTTTTCGACGTGCTGGACGCGTTGTGCAAGGAGCGGCACGGGAAGGGCGTGACCGCGCTGTGCGCCGAGGGGTGTTACAAGGATGTGGTGAAGGCCCTGTTGGGGGAGAAGGGGATGGAGTACGGCAACCTGCCTAAGGGACTGCTGCTCTTTCACGCTTACCCCGGGGGGAACCGCGTGCCCGTGGAGGAGCACATGAAGGAGGGGGCCATGTACGCGAAAGACGGGAAGGGTAACGTGGACATTCACTTTACCGTGTCGGGGAATCATCAGCCCCTGTTCGAGAAGCTGGTGGCCGACAGGAAGGCGCACTTCGAACGGGAACTGGATGCCAAGATATCGGTGTCGTTCAGCGTGCAAAAGCCAAGTACCGATACGGTGGCCGTGGATATGAATAACGAGCCTTTCCGGGAGACGGATGGCACGATCCTCTTCCGTCCGGGTGGACATGGCGCGCTTATCGAGAACCTGAACGAGATCGACTCCGACGTGATCTTCATCAAGAATATCGATAACGTGGTGCCGGATCGACTTAAAGAGGAGGATGCCCGCTACAAGACCTTACTGGCCGGGGTGCTGGTCACCCTGCAGGCGCGTGCCTTTGAATACCTGAAGAAATTGGAATCGGGTAAGGTGGATGCCGATGAACTGTTAGAGATAGTCTCCTTCGTGGAGGACGACCTGTCGATTACCCCGCCGGCCGGGATCGATACTGACGCGGAGCTGAAAAGCTACCTGCGTGCCAAGTTGGATCGTCCCTTCCGCGTCTGCGGCATGGTGAAGAACGTGGGCGAGCCGGGTGGGGGCCCCTTTATCGCGGTGAACAGCGATGGCTCATCGTCGCTCCAAATACTGGAGGGTTCGCAAATTGATAAAAACGACGAGAAGGCGGTATCGGCCTTCAAGAACGGTTCGCACTTTAACCCGGTGGACCTGGTGTGCGGCGTGAAAAACTGGAAGGGGGAGAAATATGACCTTACCCAGCACGTGGACAAGCGTACGGGTTTTATCTCCCGCAAATCGAAAGATGGTAGGGAGCTGAAAGCGCTGGAGCTGCCCGGGCTGTGGAACGGTGCCATGAGCGACTGGAATACCGTGTTCGTGGAGGTGCCGATCAGCACGTTCAACCCGGTGAAGACGGTGAATGACCTGCTGCGACCGGAACATCAGTAAAGGCTGCGCTTCCGTCCTTAGCCTACGTGACTAAACGAACCGTTGGTGGGCACGCCGACCCGTATTGCCCGGAACCGTTTCTTTAACGCAATAAAATGGAACCCGACCCGTTTTTTAAACGATGGTCGGGTTTCAGATTATATGGGTAGGATTGCACACGGGTTCCGCAACCATAATGCCGTGGCTTCGTGGAACGGTGCACGGGATCCTGTTGGTGATAACCTGCGGGCTGCTTTTCTCGTGTCAGTCGGTGAACCTTGGTAAGGCACGGGATCATTACGCCCGGGGGGAGTACCACGAGGCGGCCAATGCTTACCGGGAACTCTACCGGAAGCTAACCCGCGAACAACGGGCCATGCGGGGTGTTATCGCCTACGAGATGGCGGAGAATTACCGACACCTTAACCAGCCCATGCGGGCGGCCACGGCCTACCGGAACGCGATACGATACGGCTACCCCGACACGCTGATGGTGTACCACCTCGCTC
>JGI24710J26742_10003961_pt1 | contig 12381 bp, 11 predicted proteins | sample BioPla2DNA2_FD_26742 | JGI IMG/M metagenome (IMG submission 26742) | reverse complement strand
TTCCATACCGGTTCACAAGTACATATTCATTATATTGCATAATAATAATAATAATTCAAGAGGATTTTCGCTATGCTATCTGCATACCTTGCTTCGTGCGAACAGCTTGAATTTGTTCGAAAACTTTGATACCCTCAACCTGACTTTACATGTTCACAAGTACATATCGGCACATACATAAAGCACTCCCGCACAGAGAGAACAAAGGGCTCTGCAGGGAGGCGTTTTGTATTGACAAGGTTGTCCGGAGAAGTATTTGTTATTATGCAGGACGGACAACTTCTTTCCGGAAAGGGAGGCAAGGATTTGATATGGATCAAAAAGTCAGCGAAATTGTAAGGAAGATCATCGATTCCGATGATACTACCGCAGGCGGCGGTTCCGCTTCCGCACTATCCGGAGCTATGGCCGCAGGAATGGTTTCGATGGTAGCAAAACTATCGAAAAAGAAGCCGGTCAATCTTACCGTGGAGCAATACGATGAGATTGCTGACGAGTGCGATCAATTGGCCGAAAAATTAAAGGAAGGCTGTGTTCTGGATTCGGAAGCTTATTCCATGATTGTGGACGCGTTTAAGTTACCCAAAAAAACAGAAGAAGAAAAAACAGCCCGAAGTGCTGCAATCCAGGCAGCGGCCATCAGAGCGGCAGAGGTTCCCAGAGACAACGCCCGTATGAATGCAAGGGTCCACGATTTAGGTGTCCTGCTCAAAGGAAATTCCAATCCGGCCTGTGCATCCGACTTGGCCAGCGCTCTGTATCTTTCCGAGGGCGGAGTAAAAGACTGTATTCTGAATGTTCAGGCAAATCTGGGGCTTATCAAAGACGAGACCGTCAAGACCGAGCTGAAAGAGGATATGCTGGATCTGCTACTTCAGGTAATTTGCTACTGAAATGCTGAAAAGTGCTAAAAGGAGAAATATAATATGAAGTGTTTAATGGCTGAAGTCAATTTCAGCGAAGGTAAAGACAAGGAATTGATCGAACAGGTAAAGGAAGCCATGCTGGACGGAGATCCTATCGACCTGATGGAGATTTCAACCGATGCGGATCATAACCGCACTGTGGTTACTTTTAAAGGAGAACCGAAGGCAGTACTGGAGGCCGCCAAGCGTCTATCCGCCAAGGCTGTGGAGCTCATAGACATGACAAAACACGTCGGCGCGCATCCCCGCATCGGCGCCGTAGATGTGGTTCCTTTTATACCTGTAAAAGAAGTAACCGTCGAAGAGGCTATAGAAATTTGCCGGGAGTTCGGCAAGTTCATGGGAGATCTCGGCGTTCCAATTTACTATTACGAAGACGCTGCCACTTGCGAAGGACGCAAGANCCTGCCCAAAATTCGCAAAGGTCAATATGAGGGGCTGGAAGAAAAACTCAAGGATCCGGAATGGATCCCCGACGAAGGGCCGTCCGATTTCAATGCCAAGAGCGGAGCGACCGTCACAGGTGTTCGCTTTCCTCTGATTGCGTTCAATGTAAACCTTCAAACAAAGGATCTGGAGATAGGCAAGAAAATCGTAAAGGCGGTTCGGGCGGCTACCGGCGGATATCAGCATGTTCGCGCAATCGCGCTTTCACTGGAAGACCGCGACGGCATAGTTCAAGTATCCATGAATCTCACCAACTACGAAAGAACTCCTATCCACCGCGTCTTCGAGACCATCAAAAGCGAAGCGGCGCAGTATGGTGTTGGTGTGGTTGACTGCGACTTGGTCGGACCCGTTCCCGTTTATGCTCTAATGGATGTACTGAAGTTCTACCTGCGTACACACGGGTTTACTCCGGAACAGCTATATATGTAGGGTCGTCCTCACCATAACAACCAGAGGCGGCCAAGTAAAAAAGAAGGGGCTGTCCTGCTTTGAGACAGCTCCTTTCTTCTAGACTTATACCGGCAATTTATGAACATCATACGAATATTGCAAGGGACAGCGGAACAAAACGAGTCCGCTACACATAGAAACACCAAATCATGCAGAGAAAATCAATCAAATCGAGTAAAATAAAATGAATAATTGCGTGAACTATTGAAGGAGGGAAGACAAGCATGGAAAAGTTAGTTTACTTGGACGGAAACAGCCTCACCATCGAACAAGTCGTAGATGTCTGCCGTCATGGTGCTAAGGTAGCCCTTACGGAAGAGGCAAAGAAAGCCGTCCAGATCTCTCGGGACATCGTGGAAGAGAATGTTTCTGCAGGAAAAGTGGTTTACGGTCTGAGTACCGGCTTCGGCAAATTTGTCAATGTAGCGATTCCTGAAGAAGACCTGGATCTGCTCCAGTACAACCTGATCGTCTCGGACGCCTGCGGTGTCGGTGATCCCTTCAAAGANGATGTGACCCGCGCCATCATGCTGTTGCGTATAAATGCATTGGCTAAGGGCTTTTCAGGCATTCGTTTATCTACCGTAGAGACTCTTGTGGAAATGTTAAACAAGGGCGTACATCCCGTAATCCCCGAAAAAGGCTCCGTGGGTTCCAGTGGCGATCTCTGTCCCTTGGCACATATGGTCATGCCGATGATCGGCGAAGGTGAAGCAATCTATCAGGGCAAGCTCATGTCAGGACAAGAGGCAATGAAAGCCGCAGGCATTCCTGTCATCAGCCTGAAAGCCAAGGAAGGGCTGGCTCTTATNAACGGTACCTGCGCTATGACGGGTGTAGGCAGTCTGGCGGTCTACGACGCCAGCATCCTTATAAAAACGGCCGACATCGCCGCATCCCTTACCGTGGATGCGCTGGAAGGGATTATAAGCGCTTTCGATCCACGTATCCACGCCATCCGTCCGCACAAGGGCCAGATTGATGTGGCGTCCAATTTGCGTCAAATTCTGGACGGAAGCGGTCTTACAGTGCCGCAGGGCGAACTCCGGGTGCAAGACGCTTACACGCTGCGCTGTGTTCCGCAAATCCACGGTGCCAGCCGCCTGGCTTACGACTATGTGCGCAAAGTCATCGAAACCGAATTAAACTCCGTCACCGACAATCCTCTGATTTTCCCGGATAACGGAGATATTTTCTCCGGCGGCAATTTCCACGGTCAACCNGTTGCTGTTGCTATGGATACTCTGGGAATCGCAATGGCTGAGTATGCCAATGTATCGGAACGGAGAATCGAACGCCTGGTCAATCCGGCGCTCAGTGGTCTTCCCGCTTTCCTTACTCCCGTAGAGGGTCTAAACGACGGATTCATGGTTGCACAGTACAGTGCTGCGGCCTTAGTCTCGGAAAACAAAGTACTGGCCCACCCCGCCTGCGTAGATTCAATCCCAACCTCTGCCAACCAAGAAGACCATGTCTCGATGGGAACCATCTCTGCCAGGAAGGCTGCCACCATCATCAGCCATGTTCAAAGCGTGCTGGCAGTCGAACTTATTTGCGCAGCTCAAGCTATTGACTTCAAGGACAGTAGCAAACTAGGCAAAGGTACCCGAGCCGCTTACGAACTGTTACGTAGCGAAGTAACCTTCATGGAGACGGATCGAGCCATCTATTTGGATATGAACAAAGTAACTGCCCAGATTCGTGCAGGCAAATATGTTCAGGTTGTTGAACAAGCCGCAGGCACTTTAAGATAGACATATGGTTTAAATACCACTAAAGAGACGACGGGATATTCCGTCGCCTCTTTTTCATTTTAGCCAAATTTCATTTCTTCCGACTGTAAAACACCTTTCAAAATGATAATACTTAGTCATGATTAAATCCGCTAAAGAGATTCCTGTCAGAAAGGCAGCATTTGAATATTCTATTTCAAGTTATCGGAACAACAAAAAGCCCCAAAACGCCTGGTATGACGGCGTTTTGGGACTTAATTTTGGCGGAGGGCATGGGATTTGAACCCACGATGCCCCTTTCAGGGCATACGCGATTTCCAGTCGCGCTCCTTCGGCCAGCTCGGACAACCCTCCATAAAAGCACTGTATAAAAAGCGTTTCAGTTTTTCAACCGTGAACCGTTCAGCGCAACGGCATGATAACACTACTATTTTCGCTCTGTCAACGAAACCGATGCTTTTAGTTCCAAAAGGATAAAGTCGCTAAATGCCAATATATTAAGGACTGAGAACTGAATATATAAAATCTAAACGATATAAAGACTTGAATACAGCTCCGGGGCCTTTGCCCCGAAGCTGTGTATCAATTGGAGGAGAAAAGTATGAAAAGTGCGGTCTCTTTTGTTCCGCAAAATCATCATACTTTAAATAAATGACGAACATGATAATCAAATATGAATAAATGAAAAACAAAACGGGGCAAACGATGCATCTTTCATATAGGCTTATTACCGTTTAGTTACAATGACGCATTCGCCGCCCGTAGCGCTTGTATCGTTGCGTTTAACCGTGACACTGTATTACTTCTGTATAAAAAGAGTTAACGGCTGCGAATTCGTCCCCGGACGGCAAATCTGTAGCCTGTGACATTTGCACTAAAGCGTACAACGGCCTTTTCGCAATTATTATCGGAGACTATTAGTAATGTCGGCCTCATCTTTCGGATGGTTAATGGAAAGATCACCGGTCGGCATCGCGATGCGGAACGAAATAGGTTCCCGCGTCGACTTAAAAGAACGATCTTTCAAGTCAAGCACATCTGCGCGAATGTCACAATATTCATTGAAGAGTCGAACACCTTCTTCGTCGGAGATATCTTCATGTAGAACTAAGATCACGCGGTTGTGACTGAGATTGTGAATCGCCAAATTCTTTTCCGCTGAGATCGGTTGATCGACAACGTCCACAAAACGCTCGCTAATCTTTTCATATTGAGTTTTTTTGCGATTCATCATCGGAATCGTAATCGCGCAGAAAATCGCGGTGACAGCTAAGACGATGCCAATGATGGAGAGGAAAGCTTTCCGCGGAATACGAACATCGGGGATATCTTTTTTGGGAAGAACAAAGTCATCCTTTTTCTTTACAGCCGCAGCACCTTGTGAGAACATTACCGGGCCGCGCTGATAAGGCAATGGAACTAAGGACGGACCCGTGTAGGGCGGTTGAGGATCATTAGGGAAAGTAAACTCTTCAGGGTGCTGAAACGCCCGAAATGCCTCTTCATTATCGAAAACACAGTCACAAAAAGGGCAGTGTCCCTTCGGCATGGAGGGATCAAGCATCAGTAATGAACCGCAATTAATGCATTTTCCTTCTTTCAGCGGCATATAATGAATCCTCTTTCTAAATAGTGGTCACGCATGCCATCTTATCATGAGAAATAAATGTCGGCAATGTATCTGATATTATTGAATTCGGATTTTAGGAAGAAAGGATCGCCTAGATGAACGACAAATCTACGGAGAGTTGCGACATGGCGTCGGAAGAGGATGCACGTTTCATGCTTGAAGCGCTTCTTCTAGCAGAAGAAGCTTCACGCCGTGGTGAAATTCCGATCGGGTGTGTCATTGTGCAAAACGGTGACATCATTGCCAGAAGCGGCAACACGCGGGAATATCGTCAGGACGCAACCGGCCACGCAGAGATAGAAGCAATCCGCGAGGCATGCCGCGTCACAGGCTTCTGGCGTCTCAACGACTGTGACCTCTACGTAACGCTTGAACCTTGCCTGATGTGTGCCGGAGCGATGATTCAAGCGCGAATTCGTCGTTGCTGTTTTGGCGCTTACGATCCGAAATCCGGCATGGCCGGATCCGTCGCAAACGTGTTCGCGTTTCCCTCCAATCATCGCGTTGCCGTCACAGGAGGTGTTATGGAGGAGGCATGCGGCGACCTTCTGCGCGAATTTTTTGCGAAACGGAGAGAGGAGCAAAAAAACACGCCTCAATAATCCATGCTATAGTGTATTAACTTCTTCATAAGATACAAAGGGAAAAATCCAACGCCTACGATGTCCAAACGACGTAAAAAACCGACAGAACTGCAATCTAGGGGATGGCAAGGACGCCTCGTCTACGCTGTTGGCATGTTCTTAAGTCAACTGTTAATACGCCTGAAATATCTAGGACAGGAAAACCTTCCAAAAGAGGGAGCATATATCATCGCCGCTAACCATCAGACGATGTTTGACGGTCTGTGGATTATGGGAGGTATTCCTCAAGAACAACTCCCGCGCTTCTCCTGCATTGCCGGATCTGATCTCGAGCAACATTATGGCCTCACCGGTCGCATCATGTTCCGCGTCGGTAAAGCCATTCCTATCGACCGTGAGGGAAATCCTATGCGAGGGCTCGTACTCTCAAAACAACAACTTGAAAAAGGTGCGGTCATCATGATCCATCCTGAAGGCACAAGAACACATGACGGGCGACTTGGAGAGATGAAAAATGGCGTAGCCTATTTGGCTCGTAAAGCCGGTGTCCCGATTATCCCCACTTACATTGACGGAGGATATGAAATTTTCTCGCGCCATATGTCCGTGCCGCATCCCATCGATTGGAAACGCTTCCGTCGCAAAAAGATGACCATTGAGTTTGGCGAACCGATTTACCCTGAAAATTACTATAACAATGCGCAGCTCATGGACGTTTTGACAACTTATTTCAAAGAAAAAGAACGTGCAGCATTGGCTAAACGCGACACTTAAAGTTTCCACATATTTTGATCAGAGCAAAATTTGAATCATGTACGCTGTGCTATAATGTCGGCGCTTGCCGTCCGCGGTCAGTCGCCTTAGATAAGGGGTATTTCATGCGTTCAAAAAGTCAAAGCGCTCATGCACAAAAAATAGTTTCAGAGTGCGACGCAATCCCTCTAAGGCGTGCCATCGCAAAACATTGTCACCGCAACCTCAAGATATCTCGTCATCGAGGACATAAGCACCTAGTTGAAGCACGTTTCACTAGTCAAAACAAACAACGCTCTTTTTGTCAACCGACCTCATCGAAAACACAATCACACGCTGCAGATAATATGGCGTCAACATTACTCGGGTACATAATTCGTCATGAACGCCGACTACAAAACCTGACACAATCGCAACTGACCGCCGCTCTCCAATTCGGCGCCAGCGCTCTGTCAACAATTGAAAATGGGCGCGCTTTCGCAAATATCGAGCGTACTTTTCGCGTCNTGCGATACCTTCAACTCGATGTTGCGAAAATCATTATTGCTGTCCGCGCCCAACTCACTTTTCACTCGATGCATCAGAAACTTCGCCGCCAAGAAGCTGCTGAGCACGATCACTTCCCTCACGGAACTTCGCAAGCAATACATCAATGGAAGGCACGCATTGCGGAAGAACATTCAGACACGCCGTATGAATAGCACGAGCCATTACGGCACGCATAGGGAAATCTTGCATAGCGGCTAGTAACGGAAGCATTCCCTGATAAACTTCAGAGAGTATTTTATTTTCACGGTCTTGAGATTTCATCTTGACAACGCCGAAGAATTTGCGACCATAGTTATCATCGTCACGACAAATCGTCAAATAAACGTTGGCGGAATCGAAGATTGCCTCCTCCAAAAGTTCGGTGCGGTACTCGCCTGCTTCCTCCAGCGCATTTGTCAGTTCTTTTTGCTCAAAAAAACGGCAAAGTTCGAGACGTGCCCGGCGAACACGCCCTTTTCTTCGCACGTCTGCCGAATAAAGTTGACATGTCAGCCAAAGAAGTAAAAATCGGTCTCCTTCCCGCTCTTCATGTTTGAGCGGAAAGAAACGGAAACGCCGTAGGCTTTCTCCGACAAGATCAGATGGCTGTTTTACTTCTTTGTCGTTATTATTGACGGTCTGATCTTCTCCGAGATCGTATTGTGTCGAGTCCAAAATGTGCCTCCTTTAATGCCGCTCTACCGGATGAACGAAGTGATTACATCTGGCGTTCGAAAATGCGGTCACCCTGTCTCTTGAAGTACACTAAGTATACGATAAGCGCAAAAACCCACGATACTGAATAATTCATGACCAAAACATCAAAAGTCCTAAAGAAAGGTAACACAGCAAGAATCCAAACCACTCTGACGCCGGACATCCCTATTGTAATGACCATAGGAAGAACCGACTGACCCGCACTGCGCAGAGTACCACCTAGAATTTCAGTTATTGCAAATAATACGTACGGTATGAGCACATAAAACATCGCCGTGCTTGCGTAGCGCATCACTTCATGATCATCACTAAACAAGCGCAATAACGGATAACGAAACAAAAGCAAAATCACGGCGTGCACAAAAACAACCGCAATTGAGAAAAGGATAATGCGAATAAGTCCTTTTTTTGCGCGTTCTTTCTTTTGTGCGCCGATGTTGGCGCTCATGAATGACATTGCAGTCAATGCCAAACCGTTAATGATAACGAAAACAAAACCATCAAGCCTGCCCGCCGCAGCAAGTCCCGCGATCGCCTGTTTGCCGAATTTATTGATGTTGCTTTGAACGAACACGTTGGACAGCGACATCACGCAGGACTGCAGCCCGGCGGGCACACCGAGTTTGATCGTCGGTTGCAGCACATCTTTGTGAAATCCAATGTCGCGCAAAAAAAGACGGAACGGTTCATGACTCATCATAAGGCTTGCCGTAACCAGTACGGCCGATAAGAATTGCGCGATAACATACGCGTATGCTGCTCCAATAATGCCCCACTTGAAAACGCCGACGAATAGAAAACTGAGACCGAGATTAAAAATAACTGCGATGGTCATGAACAAAAAGGGATGCCGTGTATCGCCGACACCGCGCAAAATGCCTGCCCCCATGTTATAAACAAGAACCGGCAAAATGCTGATCAGGTAGACACGCAGGTAGCTCGTAGCGTCAGCTAGTACGTCCGCAGGTGTGCCCATGAACGTCAGCATAGGACGCGCCAACAAAATCCCTGCGGCGCTTAGCACCGTTCCGACAAGAAAAGCGGTCGCGTAACCGGAATGCACCGTCTTGTAGAGACGGTCATAATTACCCGCTCCCCATGCTTGTGCTGTAATTACGGAACAACCGGTCGCCAAACCCAGCGCAAGACCGGAGATCATCTGTGAAATGTAGACCGTTGCGCCGACAGCGGCCATGGCGTCCGTCCCGCAGAAATTCGAGACGATGATCAGATCCAGCACACAGTACAGCTGGAAAATTAAATTCATTAAAAGCAGCGGCGACGCAAACCGAACCACATTTTTCAAAATCGGTCCTTCGGTAAAATTTATGCTGCTGGCTCTGCGCCGAGGAAGGCGCTTTCTTCTCATCATAGCAAACCTATGTTTTACACCTGCTCTTTTTTTACTTTTCTTATACTCTAACTGATTTGAGTCGTCCCCTTAAATCGTCACATGCAATAATCTAAGCGCGGTAATCACGTCCGTTTATACGCTAACTTATCCAAGTTAATCTTTAAAATTGTCATATGCGACGATTAATGCATGGAGGTCATGCCTGTCTATACGCTAACTTATCCAAGTAATTCTCTAAAGTGTCATATGCAACGGCCAAAGAGTGATGATCAAGACAAGTTATACTGCGATTGTTCCGAGTCGTCCTTTAAAATCGTCGTAGGTAAAGGTTCTTAGTGTGGAAACCTTGCCTGTCTGATCCACACGCATAATGGATGGAAGCGGCATCCCGTTAAACGTGTTGTTTTTGACCATCGTGTACACCGCCATATCGGTAAACACGATGTGATCTCCCGGAAGAGGCGGGCAATCAAAAGAATACTGGCCGATGATGTCTCCGGCAAGACACGTCGGTCCCGAAAGCTGCACCTTGTAGGGGCACGCATCGGGCGGAGCTCCGGCATAAATAGTCGAAGCCTTTCCTCGACGTTCCGGCGAAGGAATAAGGAAGCAGCGCGGCTGATACGGCATTTCGAGAACATCCGGCATATGACACGTCGCCGAGACATCCAGGATAGCTGCCGGCGGGTCGCTTTGGACAAGATCGACAACGGACGCAACTAAATAGCCGGCATCGTGAGCGATGGCTTCGCCCGGCTCCAGATAGATCACCGCATCTGTTTCTTCGTGAAGCTGAAGAATAACGCGCACAAGTCGATCAATGTCATAGCCAGGCTTCGTAATCAAATGCCCCCCGCCAAGATTTAGCCAATGCATATCGGCAGGCCAAGAACCAAAAGATAGGCGAACCGCGCCCAAAACACGCTCCAAGACATCTGCATTTTGCTCACAAAGTGCATGAAAATGGAGTCCTTTCAACCCATCGAACCGTCCTGCTTTTTTTTCACGAAGGTACACGTCAGCGGGCACGCCGAGTCTGGAGTCAGCTCGCGCCGGATCGTAGAGCGGCACCTCAATCTCCGAATAACCTGGATTGATCCGAAGTCCGCAGGAGATCTGCCGGTCACCTGAAAGATTATGCTCAAGCACGCGGTCACGATGGCGTTCCCACTGCTCGAATGAGTTGAAGANAACGACATCAACGATATCTAAGATCTCCGCGAACTCATCGTCTTTATACGCGGGCGCGTAAACATGGACTTCGTGCTCTTCGCCCATTTCTTCTCGCGCAAGGCGTGCCTCAAACAAACCGGAACTAGCCGCACCATCAAGATACTGCGCGATGAGCGGATAGAAGTCAAAGCAAGCAAACGCCTTTTGCGCCAGCAAAATCCGACAGGACGCTTGTTGGGCGACCTCGCCGAGAAGACGCAGATTATCCACAAGTATATTTTCGTCGATCACATAGCTTGGAGTTATGATGCTNGACAATGGAAGCCTGGACAGAGCAGGCTGAGCGATTTTATCCAACGTTATTTCCTCTTTTTGCATTAAACAATTAGACCATTATACAGATCGAGTAGATCTTGGCAATTCAACAACTCTCAAGACATGATCTTGAGACATGTCGAAAGGATCTAAGATATTTGAACGAAGATACCTTAAGCGCTTCAACACGAGCGATTATTTAAGTACCTAGTCCTTTTTAACCCACATCTTCGTGCCGGTTCTGCCGCTCTGAGGCTCTCTAGGGGACGAGAACCGGATCGCGATCGATGATCCACGGCAGGCCATAGCGGTTGAGCTTATCCATGAAAGGATCGGGATTGAGCTGCTCGACGTTCCACACGCCGGCTTTCTTCCACTCGCCTTCCATAACAAGCGACGCTCCGATCATGGCAGGTACGCCGGTTGTGTATGAGACTGCCTGCGCGCCGACCTCGCGATACGCTTCTTGGTGGTCACAAATGTTGTAGATGCGCAGCACCTTATCGCAACCATCTTTCTTACCTGCAAAAATGCAACCGATATTTGTCTTTCCGACGGTTCTAGGACCCAACGACGCAGGATCCGGGAGGACCGCTTTCAAAAACTGAAGCGGTATGATGGGCATCCCCTGAAACATCAGCGGCTCGATGGACGTCATGCCGACGTTTTGCAGACAGCGAAGGTGTGTCAGGTAACTTTCACCGAACGTCATGAAAAAACGGATGCGGCGAATGCCGGGAATATGCTTTGCGAGAGATTCAAGCTCTTCATGATACAAAAGATACATATCGCGCTCGCCAACGCCTTCAAAATCGTAGCGGCGTTTGATTTCCATGGGCTCCGTTTCAACGAAGGCGCCATTCTCATAGTAGCGACCGTTGGCAGTTACTTCGCGGATATTGATTTCGGGATTGAAATTCGTCGCAAAAGGATACCCGTGATCGCCTCCGTTGCAGTCGAGTATATCGATGGTGTTGATTTCATCAAATTCATGCTTTAAAGCATATGCTGAGAACACACCTGTAACACCGGGATCAAAGCCTAAACCGAGAATGGCGGTTAAACCTTTTTCACGGAATCGGTTCTGATACGCCCATTGCCATTTGTATTCAAAACGCGCCTCGTCCTTCGGCTCATAATTTGCCGTATCGATGTAGTGGACGCCCGTCTCTAGGCATGCGTCCATAATCGTAAGATCTTGATAAGGCAGCGCCAAGTGTATCACGATCTCCGGCTCATAGCGCCGGATCAACGCGACCAACTCCGGCAGGGAATCTGCATCTACTTCTGCTGTAGATATGCGAACGTCGGTTCCTTTCGCATCCAGCTTTGCTTTCAGCTCATCACAGCGCGCTTTCGTCCTGCTTGCGATGCAAAGATCGGTAAAAACGCCACCGTGCTGAACACACTTATGCGCCGCTACTTGCGCAACGCCGCCCGCTCCAATGATCAACGCTTTTGCCATAGTTATCCCTTTCCCTTAAATGCAATCTTCTCTTATATATAATCTTCTCGGTCTCTCCATTGTCTCTAATGTCTATTGTATCATCAGCAACCACTCTCGAAGAACTTTACAGGCCGTCACAGTCGACGCGCCGGAAACATCACAAGGAGGTGATAACTCCATCAAATCCGTTCCNATGACATTGAGTTCTCCGACGATGGAAAGCGCATACATCAACTCCGCGAAAGATACTCCGTCCGGTTCCGGCGTTCCGGTTCCCGGAAACAGCGAAGGATCAAGGACATCTAGGTCAATCGTGACATA
>JGI24710J26742_10003959_pt1 | contig 12387 bp, 7 predicted proteins | sample BioPla2DNA2_FD_26742 | JGI IMG/M metagenome (IMG submission 26742) | reverse complement strand
CTAAAAGTAAATCATATTTTTTACCACTATTTATTAAATCAATACATTCTCTTCCAGAAAGTACTCCGGTTACTTCACATTTATATTCTTTTAAGAATTTCTCTGCTACTTTAAGATTCATATTATTATCATCAATTAATAGTATTTTTTTATTACTTAAGTCTAAAAATTCTTTAGTACTTTGAGTTATAGTTTTTTCTTCTTTTGTTTCTGTTTTTATTTTTTGATCTAATATTACCGTAAATTTAGAGCCCTGTCCATAAACACTTTGTACATTAATGCTTCCATTCATTGCTTCAATTAAATGTTTAGTTATAGCAAGACCTAGTCCGGTTCCTTCTGTTGTAGTGTTTTTCTCTTCATCTAGGCGGTCAAATTTAGCAAATAATTTATTTATTTGCTCTGGTTTGATTCCTCTTCCGGTATCTTCTACTGAAATAATAAGTTTAGATACATCACCTTGATTTATACAGTTAACAGTAAATATTACATATCCTTCTTTAGTATATTTAGAAGCATTACCAAGTAAGTTAATTAATATTTTCTTTATATTAGATTGATCTCCATATAAAGAAGATGGAAGATCAGGGGCAATATTTACTTTAAAATCAATATTTTTCTCAACAAATTTATATTCNGTTACTTTTATAACACTTCTCAGTAACTCATTTGGGTTATAAGTTGTATTTGATATTTCAAAGCTTCCTGATTCTATTTTAGACATATCAAGAACATTTCCGATTATATCAAGAAGTATATTTGNTGCATTTAAGATATCTTTTGAGTTTTCTTTTAATTCNTTATTATCATTTACTTCAAGATTAAGTTCACTTAAACCAACTATAGTATTAAGTGGAGTTCTTATTTCATGACTCATGCTTGATAAAAAGTCTGATTTAGCCCGGTTAGCATTTTCAGCATCTATTTTTGCATCTTCCATTTGCTCTAGTAATATGAGATCAGGATTTTCAATAGTATGATACATTATTAAAGTTGCAAAGGTTGCGAGAAATTCAAGACAAATAAATTCGGGTATGGCACTTCTTATAAATACAATTAACACAATAAATATTAGCAGTAATATAATTGGAAGTATTTTATCTTTTAGTATTTCTTTATGTTTAAGTGCGGTTATAAAAGTTATTACAAGAACGATACCTGATGCTATTGTTGTTATATCAGTAGATGGTCCGACTGATACCATATAAGTTAAATCACTTGTTACTTCTAAATATACTGGTGTTATAAAAATAAAAAATGAAATAAGTATGTTTATAAAAACATACCACTTCATCATATTATTTATCTTTACATTTGCACTAAATAAGACATACATTAGTAAATTCATAAAAAAATTAAAGATAAAAACACATTCAAACTTATTAGCTAGTTTGATTATGCTTAAATCAGGAAACTGTATATATAATAAATATACCGCTATGATGCAAAATACAGTCATAAAGAATGTATCAATTATCATTCCAAAATAGAAATTATTTTCTTTATTTAACTTTGAAGTTTTAAATAAATATAAAACTATTAAAAATATATTTAATAAAAGACTTGCAAGCGGTATATATAAATTATACATAAATTACTCCTTTTTTACTTTCTTAGTCCTGTATATCTTTTTGAAAGTAAATGTCTATTATCTATATTATAATTTATATTATTTAAATGTTCAAATGCTTCTTCATTAGTAACTACTGGGTTGACAACTTTTGCTTTACCAATAAGCTTTTCATTATCAAGATCAAGCTTATAATTAATCCTTTTAATATCACAAGCAGCAATTAGTTCAGTTTTTAGTTTTTCCCACTCTTCTTTTAAAGTAGATGATTCAATTCTTAAATCTCCAATATATTCTTTTAAATCAATTACTTCTTGTTTAATTAAGTTGTATTTTTCTATAGTTGATAAATTACTTTGTTTTATTAAAGAGATTCTTTCATTAAATGCTGGCATTTGTTTTTTTAATTCAATGAATTTTTCATAACAAGTAGCTCTTTTTGTTTCTAAGTCTCTTCTGTTATATGTAGAATATTTTTCCATTAAGTCATAATACTCAGTTTGAACATATTCTTTAAACTGATCTTTCTTTTCAAAAACATCATCATTAGGTTCTACTTTAAATGCTTTACCTCTTCTTCCAAAGCACACTTTATCTTTAACTTCATCATAGTGTGATATACCAGGAACTATATATGCTCCTGTTTCTTGTGCTAGTCTAAATGGTCCAATATTAAAGTCTTCAATAAGCCAGCTTTCTGAATTATGATCGTCTGCTCCATGCTCTTTATCAGCAAGTCCATTATCATCAAGATTCCAGTAGCCTCCTGCCCATACAAATATATTACCACCATTATTAATAACATATTTCATTTTTTCGTATGATGCCTGTCTACTTTCTTTGTTGTCTCGATCAACTGGTATAACCCCATAAGCCCATAGTCCTAGCCCGTTAGGAGTCTCTAAAAGTAAATCTTTATTACCAAACAATATATAACCGCTTTTACCAATTACATTTACACCAAGAACGATATCATCTGCTTGGCGATGATTAAGAATAAATATTGTACCTTTATCATTTTTAGGTATTTCTTCTCTCGAGTCTACTTCTAATGTATATTTAGTTTGTCCTTTATAAATTAATCTAAGTAAGGGAGATAATGCTTTTCTTATTATTATCCCCTTTTTAGATAGTGTTTTACTTACATTATTATTATATAAATAAGATACACTATAACTTGTTTTATTCTTTAAATCTTTTATCACAGTTTTAACCATAACACACCTCTTTAGTGGGATATTATAGCATTAAATGAGGAAAAAGGGAAGTTTTTCATAAATGTAAAGTTTCTTTGACATTTCTTGTTTTGTAGAATATAATTATAAATATATAGAGCCTTACATTTTAGGAGGTCAAATAATGAGAAAAATGGATGAAATGGAAATGGCTATATCTTTAAAAGCAGTTAGATTTGCATGGTTTTACACTGTTGTATTTTTATTTATATGGGTTATGTATGATTTTATAAAACATGGGAAAATCAATGAAAATCCAGCATTTTTACTTTTAATAACTCAAAATATAGTTTTAATTACAAGTCAGCTTTATCTAAAAAATAAAATGGTTAAAGATGAAAAATAATATTAAGGAATTAAGAAAAGAAAAAAAGTTAAGGCAAGAAGATTTAGCAAGAGAGCTAGGTGTAACAAGACAAACTATTATTGCGGCTGAAAATGGCAAGTATAACCCTTCTTTAATACTCGCTATGAAGCTTGCAAGATTATTAAATACTAATGTAGAAGATTTATTTCATTTAGAGGATTGAATAAGAAAAGACTGCTAAATTAGCAATCTTTTTTATTATTTTTTATCTTCAGAAGTTGTATCTTCTTTAGGTTTTTCTTCTACTTTAGGCTCTTCTTTCTTAGTTTCTTTTACTTCTTCATCATTAGTTTCCGAAGTTTCAGTTTCTTCTTTAGTTTCTAAAGCTTCTGTTTCTTCTAAGAATTGTTGTTCAAGTACTTCACTTGGTTCATCTGCCATATATTCATTTTCTAAGATAATATCTATATCTGAATATTGCTTAGCACCAGTACCTGCTGGTATTAATTTACCAAGGATAACGTTCTCTTTTAAGCCTTTTAATTCATCTACTTTACCTTTTACAGCAGCATCTGTTAAAACTCTAGTTGTTTCTTGGAATGATGCAGCTGATAGGAATGAATCGGTTTCAAGAGATGATTTTGTAATACCTAGTAAGATAGGTCTAGCTGTTGCCGGTGTTTTACCTTCTAGAATTAAAGGTTTATTTGCTTCTGTAAATTTTCTTAGAGAAAGTATTAAACCTTCAACAAAAGTAGTATCTCCAGGATCGACGATTTTAACTTTGTTAATCATTCTACTTGCGATAATTTCAATATGTTTATCAGCGATGTCAACACCTTGAGATTTATATACTTTTTGAATTTCTTTTAAGATATATTCTTGAGTTGTGATTGGATCAGTTACTGCTAGTAATTCTTTAGGAGAAATAGCTCCTTCAGTTAATTTATCACCAGCGTGTACTTCATCGCCTTTTTCAACTCTTAGTTTAGCACCATAGTTTGATGTATGAGCATGAGTGTCAACTTCATTTGANACNTGGATTTTNTATTTTCCTTTTGATTCTTCGATTAAATCAACTTTTCCGCTTATTTCAGCTATTGTAGCTTTTCCTTTAGGAATTCTAGCTTCAAATAACTCTTCAACACGTGGAAGACCTTGAGTTATGTCCTCTGCGGTAGCAACCCCACCTTGGTGGAAGGTTCTCATTGTAAGTTGAGTTCCCGGCTCACCTATTGATTGAGCTGCCATTATACCTACTGCTTCACCTGTTTCAACTAATGCTCCAGTTGCTAGGTTAGACCCATAGCACTTCTGACATAGTCCTTGATCAGTTTTACAAGTTAAAATACTTCTTATCTCTACTTGTTTAATATTTGCTTTTTCTATTTTNGCAACCATATTTTCATTGATTAATACATCTTTATCNACAATTACTTCTTTGGTTTTTGGATCAATAACTTTTTTAGCAGTATATCTTCCTAAAATTCTTTCTGATAAAGGTTCGATAACTGAATTATCTTTTTCATCTAAGAAGTCTGATACTGGAAGTCCAGCAAGTGATTTACAATCATTTTCAGTTATTAAAATGTCTTGAACCACATCTACTAATCTTCTAGTTAAATAACCTGAATCTGCTGTTTTAAGTGCGGTATCGGCAGAACCTTTACGAGCACCATGAGTTGAAAGGAAAAAGTCGTTAACTGACAGTCCTTCTCTAAATGATGTTGTAATAGGTATTTCAACGGTTTCACCACTTGGTTTAGCCATTAAACCACGCATACCAGCCATTTGTGAAAATTGACCAATAGAGCCTCTTGCCCCAGAGTCCATCATTATAAAGATTGGATTATCATGGTCTTTTTCAATTATTTCTTTTAGTTCAGCTTGTACTTCATTAGTAACTCCTGACCAAACTTCACATACTGATGAAAATCTTTCTTCTTCAGTTATTAGTCCTCTTGCAAATTGTTTATTGATAGTGTCTACTTTACTGCGACCTTTATTTATGAATTCTTGTTTATTTTCAGAGGTTACTATATCAGATAAACTAAATGTGATTCCAGCTCTAGTTGAATATCTAAATCCTAAATCTTTTAATTTATCTAGCATTATGCTTGTTTCAGTTGTTTTATATCTTTTAAATACTTGAGCAATAATATTTTGAAGACTTCTTTTATCAAATGAATCAATTAATTCCATTTTAGAAATTTCTTCAGGTATATTTACTCCTCTGTCTAAAAAGAATTTATTTGGAGTTATTCCTTCAATATTATCTTTAGTAGCTTCATTTATATATTGATAAGTATCAGGTAGAATTTCATTAAATATTAATTTACCCGGAGTTGTTATTAGATATTTATCTTTAACATCATCGGTAAATACTTTATATTTAAATGATTTAACTGGAACAGCAATTCTAGTATGAAGAGCAACTTCTCCTCTTTCATAAGCCATAATAGCTTCACTAGAGTCTTTATAAGCTTTTCCTTCATTTTCTAAACCTGGTTTTTCAGTAGTTAAATAATAGTTTCCTAAAACGATATCTTGAGATGGAGTAACAATTGGTTTTCCATCTGATGGTTTTAAGATATTATTAGCAGCTAGCATTAAAATTCTTGCTTCGGCTTTAGCTTCTTCTGAAAGTGGAACGTGAACTGCCATCTGATCGCCGTCAAAGTCAGCATTAAATGCTGCACAGACAAGTGGATGCAGGCGAATAGCCTTACCACCAACTAGTTTAGGTTCAAATGCTTGAATTCCTAGTCTATGTAGTGTTGGAGCTCTGTTTAATAATACAGGATGTTCATCAATAACATCTTCAACAATATCCCAAACTACATCATCACGGTTATCTATTAGTTTTTTAGCCCCTTTAATATTGTGAGCAAAACCTCTGACAACTAATCCATTAATAACGTGTGGTTTAAATAGCTCAAGAGCCATTTCTTTAGGAATACCACATTCATACATTTTTAAATTAGGACCAACAACGATAACTGATCTACCAGAGTAGTCTACTCTTTTACCTAATAAGTTTTGTCTAAATCTACCTTGTTTTCCTTTAAGCATATTTGATAGTGATTTTAAAGGACGGTTTCCAGCCGCAGTAATACTTCTACCACGTCTACCATTATCAAATAATGTATCTACTGCTTCTTGAAGCATTCTTTTTTCGTTTTGAACAATAATAGATGGAGCTCCAAGTTCAAGTAATTTTTTTAAACGATTATTACGGTTAATTATTCTTCGGTATAGATCATTTAAATCTGATGTNGCAAATCTACCACCATCAAGTTGAATCATAGGACGAAGTTCAGGTGGAATAACAGGTACAGCATCAAGTATCATCCACTCTGGTTTATTACCAGATTGCTTAAATGATACTAAACAATCAAGTCTTTTAACAAGACGAATTCTTTTTTGACCTGTAGCTTTTTCAAGTTCTACTCTTAGTTCTTCAGCTTCTTTTTCAACATCAACTTGCTGAAGTAATTTTTTAACAGCTTCAGCTCCCATCCCTACTTCAAAAGTATCACCGTATTTTTCATAATAATTACGGTATTCTTTATCCGATAGGGTTTGTTTTCTTTCAAGTGGAGCATTTCCTGGATCAATTACTACATATGATACGAAATATAAAACTTCTTCAAGTTCTCTTGGTGACATATCTAAAGTAAGCCCCATCTTAGATGGAACTCCTTTAAAAAACCAAATATGTGAGCACGGAGAAGCAAGTTCAATATGCCCCATACGTTCACGACGTACTTTAGCACGAGTAACTTCTACCCCACAACGGTCACAAACCACATTTTTATATCTTAGGCGTTTATATTTACCACATGAACATTCATAATCTTTAGATGGACCAAAGATTTTTTCACAAAATAATCCATCACGCTCAGGTTTTAATGTACGGTAGTTAATAGTTTCAGGTTTTTTTACTTCACCATAACTCCAACCACGAATTTTTTCAGGAGATGCAATCGATATGCGAATGCCTTTAAAATTATTTACTTCTAACATTATAATTCCTCCCCACTGTCTTCTTGAGTTTTTGATTCTTTTTCTTTTGGTTTATCTTCTGGTTCTTCTTTAGTTTCTGCCTCTTTTGTGGTTTCTTCTTCTACATTGTCTTGTTTAGGTTTTTCTTCTTCATTAATCTCAATTTTTTTAACTTCAACTGCCTCATTTGGTTTATCGACAGCTACTGAGCTAACATCAATTTCATCAATTGTTATCGCATCAGCTGAAGCTTCTTCTGCTTCCTCTAGTTCTTTAAGTTCATGTTTTTTACCTTCATTGTCAATTATTTCAACATTTAATCCTAGTGCTTGGAATTCTTTAATTAATACTCTAAAGCTTTCTGGTACTCCAGCACCTTTAACAGTTTTACCTTTAACAAGAGCTTCATATACTTTAACTCTACCGACTATATCATCTGATTTTACAGTTAGTATTTCTTGAAGAACATGGGCTGCTCCATAAGCATACAGTGCCCAAACTTCCATTTCACCAAATCTTTGACCACCAAACTGTGCTTTACCACCAAGTGGTTGCTGAGTTACTAGTGAGTATGGTCCAGTTGATCTAGCGTGAAGTTTATCATCTACCATGTGGTGNAGTTTAATCATNTACATGACTCCAACTGCTACTTTGTTTTCAAAAGGTTCTCCAGTTCTTCCATCATATAGAATGGTTTTTCCATCTGGATCCATTTTTGCTTTTTCCATTTCAGCATGGATTTCATCAACAGTTGCTCCATCAAAGACAGGAGTTGCATATTTAACGCCTAGTTTTTTACCAGCCATTCCTAGGTGTAGTTCTAGAATTTGTCCTAGGTTCATTCTTGATGGTACTCCAAGAGGATTTAAAATCATATCTACAGGAGTTCCATCTGGAAGGTATGGCATATCTTCTTCTGGAAGTANTAAACTAATAACACCTTTGTTACCATGTCTTCCAGCCATTTTGTCACCAATTTGGATTTTTCTTTTTTGAATTATATATACTCTTACTATTTTAGATACACCAGCACCTAATTCATCTGAGTTTTCTTTAGTATAAACTTTAACATCATGAATAATACCACCAGCACCGTGAGCAACTCTTAAAGAAGTATCTCTAACTTCTCTAGTTTTCTCACCAAAGATTGCATGTAGTAATTTTTCTTCACTTGTTAATTCTTGAACACCTTTTGGAGTTACTTTTCCAACTAAGATGTCTCCTTCTTTTACTTCAGTTCCGATTCGGATAATTCCATCTTTATCTAAATTTTTACGAGAATCTTCACTAACATTAGGTATGTCTCTAGTGATTTCTTCAGGTCCTAATTTAGTATCTCTACAATCTACATCATAATGTTCGATATGTAGTGATGTATAAACATCATCTTTAACTAATCTTTCATTTAATATAATAGCATCTTCATAGTTATAGCCGTCGAAAGCCATAAAAGCAACAGTCATGTTTTTACCAAGAGCAAGCTCACCACCATCAGTTGATGGACCGTCTGCTATAACCATTCCAGCTTTTACTTTATCGCCTTTTTTAACTAAAGGTATATGGTTAATGTTACTTTCAGCATTACTTCTTTCAAAGTTAGCTAAATAATATATATCTTTATCTTTAGCATTTTTAACAATAATTTTTTTAGAATCAGCATACTCTACAATACCATCAGCTTTAGCAAGTATTAAAGAGCCTGAATCTCTAGCAGCGATATATTCAACACCAGTACCAACAATTGGTGAATCAGATTTAAGTAGTGGTACTGCTTGTCTTTGCATGTTTGAACCCATTAATGCTCTTGTTGCATCATCATGGTCTAAAAATGGAATACAGCTTGTTGTAATCGATACAATTTGACTTGGTGCGACGTCTATATAATTTACTTCTTCTGCTTTTACTAAAACATTATCACCATTTAATCTTGCTACTACTTCATCTTCAGCAATAATATCATCTTTCATTTCAATAGTAGCTTGACTTATATAAAAGTCAGCTTCTTCATCTGCAGTTAAATAATCAATTTTATCTAGTACTTTACGATTTTCAACTTTACGGTATGGAGTCATGATAAATCCATATTCATTTATTTTGGCATATGATGCAAGTGAGGTAATTAAACCAATATTTGCACCTTCTGGAGATTCAATCGGACAAATTCTTCCGTAGTGACTTACGTTTACGTCCCTTACTTCCATTCCAGCACGGTCTCTCATTAAACCGCCAGGTCCAAGTGATGAAAGTCTTCTTTTATCAGTTAATTCTGCAATTGGATTTATTTGATCCATGAATTTAGATAATTGACTTGATCCGAAGAATTCTTTAAGTGCGGCAGTTACTGGTCTTATATTAATTAAAGTTTTTGGAGTGACTGCTTCTATTTCTTGAGTAGTCATTCTTTCTCTAATTACTCTTTCCATTCTTGACATACCAGTTCTAAATTGATTTTGGATTAATTCTCCAACTTGTCTTACTCTTCTATTTCCAAGGTGATCTATCTCATCAATACTTCCAATTTCTGAAAGTAAATTTAAATAATAACTTACTGATGCATATATATCACTTATAGTTAATCTTCTCTCATCGATACTTTGATCATTTCCGATAATAGTAGTTACTTTTTCAGGATTTGTTTTATCGTATACTAAAACTGTCTGAACCTTATTATAAGTATCTAAATCATCATTTATCATTACTTCTTTAAGGTTTAGACCTTTTTCAAAATATGGTCTTAATTCTTCTAGTTTAGCTTTATCTACTACTTCACCTTTTTTAGCAATTATTTTTTTACCATCTTTTAAGTTCTCAGCTAAAGTGCAACCTAAAAGTCGATCTAAAATATTAAGTTTTTTATTAAACTTATAACGCCCTACTTTTGCTAAGTCATAGCGAAAACGATCAAAAAATCTAACAATTAATTGATTCTTAGCACTATCTAAAGTAGCAGGTTCTCCCGGTCTTAATTTTTCATATAATTCTATTAGAGCTTCATCAGTATTTTTAGTATTATCTTTCTCAAGTGCATTTGAAATATATTGATTTTCACCAAACAATTCGAAAATAGATTCATCACTTGTAAGTCCGATAGCTCTAAGTAGTGTTGTTATAGGAAGTTTTCTAGTACGGTCTATTCTTACATAAACCACATCTCTAGCATCTATTTCATATTCAAGCCAGGTTCCTTTATTAGGAATAACTTCTCCAGTTACTACTGGTCTTCCATTTTTATCAAATTCTTTTTTAAAATAAATTGATGGACTTCGTACAAGCTGAGATACAATAACTCTCTCTACTCCATTAATGATAAAAGTTCCTGATTCAGTCATTAAAGGCATATCACCTAAAAAGACTTCTTGTTCTTTTACTTCTCCTGTTTCATGAATAAAAACACGCGCCTGTACTTTTAAAGGACAAGAGTATGTCACCATACGTTCTTTTGATTCCTTAATACTATAACGCGGCTCATCAAAAGAATATTCGCCGAATTCTAGCGAAATATTACCAGTGAAACTTTCTACAGGAAAGAGATCTTCAAAGATTTCCTTTATCCCTTCTTCTAAAAACCATGCATATGATTTTTTTTGTATTTCTAACAAGTCTGTTAACTCTAAGTTGTTTGTCGTTTTAGAGAAAGACACTCTTTCCCTATGGTCACCAAATTTCATTTTTTTGTATGCCACTAAATTTCACCCCAAACATTATTTTTAAACATATCTTAACTAACAAGAGAAGATATAGCTCCAATTTAAAATTCTAACAAGTTTACACATAACTTGTCAAGCACATTTTGCCCTTATTACATAAAATCCTTTATTTTTTATCATGATTTCACTATTTTTAGTCTTTTTTAAGTTTTTATGAATAGTTTTAACTCCATGATTGTTTCTCATCACAAACCAAAGCTCACCATTTTCTTTTAAATAATTAAAGGATTCATTAATTATTTTTTCATAGATTTTCTTTCCTGCTTTGATCGGTGGATTAGTAATAATTACATCATACTTATCTTTTATGTTTTCATAAACATCACTTTCCCATACTTTAGCATTTACTTTATTTTCTTTTATATTCATTTTACATAAATGAATTGCTCTTTTATTTACATCGATCATATCTACATCACAGTTCATTATTTTAGCAAGTGATATTCCAAGAAGACCATATCCACATCCAACATCTAAGACCTTTACATTTTTTCTTCCATTAATAAAATAACTCTCAAGCAGAGTTTGACTTCCTAAATCAATTTTATCTTTTGAAAATACACCCAAATCACTCTTCAGACTAATATTATATTCATTATATGAATAGTTTAGAACTTTTAATTTACTTTTTAATGAAGTATTATTAGTAAAATATTGGTTCATACACTAACCCCTTTAAAATATGTACTTATTCTATCTTAAAATAAAGGTTATGTCAACAAAAAAAGAAACCATCTAGGCTTCTTTCTTATAATCGTTAATTCTTAGTTTAAAGCATCTTTAAGTTTGCTTCCTGCTTTAAACGTAGCAGCAACTTTAGCTGGAATACGAATTTTTTCTTTTGTTAATGGATTAATTCCATCTCTTGCAGCACGTTCTTTTGCAGTAAATGTTCCNAATCCNACTANAGAAACTCTTCCACCAGTTTTTAATCCTTCTGTAATTCCGTCAATTGTTGCTTGAAGCGCACGAGCAGCATCTGCTTTTGTTAAATCAGCGTTTTCAGCAATAAATTCTACTAATTCTGTTTTAGACATAACGATTACCTCCCATTCCTTTATTTATAAGGCAATTGCCCTACAAGTATAAATTATCAGATAATATATCAAAATGCAATACAAATATCAGCTTTTATAAAAAAAATGATGTATTTTGGCTATATTTCATGACTTTTAGTCNATATTTAATGTTTTTCAACCTAAATTGTTATCTTTATTATACTAAGCAATTCCTAAATACGTTAATAAATANATTAATAAATACATTAATGATGTTAATGTTGAAATAACAACAGAAATCCAGTTTAATTTATTATATCTTTTATCTTTTTCAAAAATTAATCCAATAACAGCAACAATTAAACTTAAGATATATAAGGATAGCTTACTTAATACTATAACTATAAAATACAATGGCAAATCTTTAAACATTTCCTCGACAGCACGAGGAAACATCACCATATGATACATCAAAAATCCAATAAGTATAATATATGGATATAAGCATAATGCTAATGATACAAATGGACTTATCGCTTTTTTTCTTTTTTCATTTAAACTCCTG
>JGI24710J26742_10003958_pt1 | contig 12387 bp, 9 predicted proteins | sample BioPla2DNA2_FD_26742 | JGI IMG/M metagenome (IMG submission 26742) | reverse complement strand
CTTAGTATCTTTAACTTCGTAACCGATAGTTGCAACGATACCTGAATCGAAAGCATAACCTGCTACTAACTCAGTACCTTTAACCTTAGTCTTGTCGCCGCCCTTCCAGTTGGTCTTATAGTTCTCATATAGAGCTGCTAAGTATAGACCTGAATCAGCGTTACCCCATGCAACAGAAGTTGCAACGTGCTTGAACTTGTCTAGGTTGATTGGGTTGAAGCCGTAGTCATTCTGACCAGTTACATAATCATAACCAGCCTGGATTGATAGTGGGCCAAATACTACGTTATCGAAAGTATAGCCTAAACCTACTGCGTAACCGTTCTGGATATCAACTGTGTTGTCTGATAGAGCCTGATCATTTGAAGCAGTCTGGAATGAAGCTGAAGCGTTTAAGCCGTAGCCGTTGAAGTCGTAACGGAAGTTACCTGAACGACGGTNANNATTGGTATCGNCCTGTAACTTAGCGCCGAACTCTTCGAACANATCAGTTGCAGACTGTGCAACGTNGGTGATGTTCNGGTACTTACCAGCCTTTAATGCACCAAATGCACCGAAATCAACACCAACGTACTGATCACGNGCCTTGAAANCGTCTTTACCGTTACCGTCTGAAGCATCCCACTCAGTGAAAGCAAATGCAGTAACAAAATCGTTAACCTTGGTCTTGCCTGCTACGTTGAAACGTGCTGAGTTAACTAATGATGAATCCTCTGAAGCAGCCTNNTTTGCGTGACCGTTGTAAACGATAGCCTGAACACGGCCGCCTACTGATAATGATGAACCATCTTTATCATAAACTGTTGCAGCTGATGCTGAAGAAGCTGCTGCTACGATAGCTAAAGCTAATAGTGACTTTTTCATAATANATATCCTTTTGATATTAGTTTTATTGTTTTGTTAAGAANAGATAAACTATCTCAACATTTGTGATTTTTACACTTTACATCACAATAGTCAATATTTTTTTAAGACATCAGACACAAAATTCACTTTTTGCGCTTGTAATAAAAATTTATGTTTACTTAATTTCAATTTTCTGTACAGCTTTGTTAATTTTTTGTTTAAAAAAATAACAAAGCATTGAAAAACGATTTTTATCGCACTTTCAATGCCTTTATTCCAATAAATATGTATATTCTATTTTATATGTGGTTTACGATGTTTTTCACCACATTTGGGCCTCTGTACACTAATGATGAGTATAATTGCACTAAACTTGCGCCATTATTAATCTTCTCGCGTGCTGAAATTACATTAGATACACCGCCAACACCAATAATAGGAATAGCTCCTTTAAGATTTTCATTTACTTTTGCTAGAGTGTTATTAGCAATTGCGCGTAATGGCTCGCCTGACAATCCGCCCCACTCACCTGAATGCTCCATGCCATGAATAACATCTCGTCTTGTGGTTGTGTTAGTGCAGGTAATACCATCAACTTTAAGCTCAACGCATAACTGACATACTGTTGCAATCATATCGTCTGTAAGATCAGGGCCAATCTTAACTACCAAAGGCACATACTTATTGTATTGAACCTGAAGCTTTGACTGCTCTTCCTTTAAAGGTTTAATGAGTTTCTCAAGTGGTTCGCGTGCCTGAAGTTTGGTTAAATCAGGTGTATTTGGACAGGAAATATTTACTGCAATATAATCAGCATACTCATATACCTTATCCATACAAATCAGATAATCATCAACTGCATTCTCAAGAGGTGTAGTCTCATTTTTACCGATACTTACACCAAGAACTCCTTTGTAAGTGCGCTTTTTCAGATTCTCAACTAAGTAGTCCACGCCCTTGTTGTTAAAGCCCATGCGATTGATAATACCCTGACAGCTTCTGATTCTGAACATGCGTGGCTTTGGATTTCCATCCTGAGGTTTAGGTGTTACTGTACCTACCTCAATATGTCCAAAACCTAAGGCACCAAAGAAATCAATTGCTTCACAGTTTTTATCAAGACCTGCAGCAAGTCCTACAGGATTTTTAAACTCAAGGCCCATTACCTTTACAGGTGAGTAAGACACTTCCTGTTTAAATAGGTTCAGCAGAGGCTTTTTCGAGCAAAATTTAGCGCTGTTAATAATAACTCCATGGGCTGTTTCTGCATCTAACAGGAACAGAAAAGGCCTGATGAAAGTTGGATACAAGCTATATGGNATAAATTGCATAATGCCTCCTAGTCTAACCTCTTGATTTCAACAAATTTGTTCTCTTTAGTGGTCGTTAAATCAAAACGGCCGTAGATTCCGCTCTGTGTAGTAAATTGTTTTAAATGATTTGCATCAATATCTAAAACCATTCCTTCAGTAGTGCGGACTCTAATACGCTTAATCGCCCCCTTATAAACAGCTAAAAGCGCGTCTTTATCAACTGACAGACTAAAAATGTAGTGTTTGTAACCATACATATTAGTTATCCTTTAGCGCAGCATCCACCTTTTCATATAGTGAGCGAGATAGTTCTGGGATCTGCATTAAGCCCTTTAGCTCCTGCACAATCATATTCTGTCTTACCACATCAAAGCGCTTGAAGCTTAACAATGGAGTTAAGATCCTTGCTGCAACACTTGGGTTGATTGAATTTAATTTCTTAATCTCACCACATAACAATCTGTAGCCATCACCTGAAATATCATGTAAAGCAACAGGATTTGACAATGATAATGCTCCAACTAAAGCTCTTACTCTGTTTGGATTGTTACCATCATAACTTGGATGAGAAATTAAATGCTTAACAGCTTCAATTGCACCTGCATTAGGTACTGTAGCCTGAATATTAAAGAAGTGATCAAATGCAAGAGCATCCTTTGAGAACCTTTTTTCAAAGCGCTTTAAGATCTCTTCTTTACACTCTAAATCAAGATGTACAGCCTCTGTCATAGCGCTTACACGATCTGTCATGTTCTTGTTTCTGTTAAAGTGCTTTAATACAAGATCACTTGCCTTTGCCTTATCGTCATGTGCACATAAAGCCACACAAACCATATGCAGACAGGTATTTGAAATTGAACGTCTTGCCATATCAGCAACTGAATAGTTGTTGCTTTGTGCCTTAATACGGGCATAGATATTAGTAAACTGCTCTTCTAAAGCTAATGCAACCTTCTTCTCTAAACCGCCACGTACCTTTGCTAAGGCATCAATATCGATACTCTCAAAGGTTTCCATGATGTTGGCAATAGGCTGAATCTTTAATGTCTCGTTTAATAAGATTAAATCAGTTTCTTTAGTTACATTTGTAAGCAGTGATTTGTATGATTCAATTAGCTCTGATGGCTCTGGAAGTAAACCGTTCTGAGCTGCAATCTCAAGATTGTCATGAATATATCTGTTCTGAATACTTACAGCTGAATCTACCTTAATGAAGGCATCATCACAGTATGAGAGCATGTGCTGATAATCGGCATTGGTATATTTTGCCTCAAGCTTTACAGGTGCACTAAAGTCTCTTAACAGAACTGGTAGTGTTCCTTTATCAAGATTGAATCTGTACTCGCACTCTTCCTTATCTAAGATTAAAACACCGTTTTCTGGCATCTGATTAGGTCTTACATTATGGCCTTCCTCATCAAGGAAGCTTATTCTTATAGGGATATAGAAAGGCTTCTTCTCCTTCTGGCCCTTTGTAGGCCTGGTGCTTTGTGATAAGGTAAGTACTAGCTGCTTTTCAGACTCATCATATGTCCATGAAGCCTTAACATTTGGAGTACCAGCCTGGGTGTACCATAATCTGAACTGAGTTAAATCAATCTGGCCTTTCTCTTCCATACATACTAGGAAGTCTTCAATTGTTACGGCCTGACCGTCATATTTTGTCAGATAGTAGTTTAAAGCCTCTTTAAATTTAGCCTCGCCAATTAAGGTATGGATCATGCGAATGATTTCTGCACCTTTATCATAGATAGTAACGGTGTAGAAGTTATTCATTTCCATAACTTCCTCAGGACGTACAGGATGCGCCATTGGTGATGCATCTTCTGCAAACTGAGGACCTCTTATTACCTTGATGGCATTTAATCTTGTTAGTGGACGGTTTGCTACATCTGAGCTGAACTCCTGATCTCTAAATACAGTCAGACTCTCTTTTAGTGACAGCTGGAACCAGTCACGCAAGGTTACTCTGTTTCCTGTGTAGTTGTGGAAGTACTCATGACCTATAACACTTTGTACGTTATAGAATGCTTTGTCTGTAGCTGAGTAAGTATCAACCATGACGTAGATTGAATTAAATACGTTAAGGCTCTTGTTCTCCATTGCACCAAAGTTAAAGAAATCAACAGCTACAACCTTGAAGTTATCAAGATCATACTCAAGCCCCCATCTGTCCTCATCCCACTTCATGGAGTCCTTAATTGACTGCATTGCAAACAGACCACGCACGTATGAACCTCTGTCTACATATAACTCTAATGAAACATTGCGACCTGATTTTGTGGTATAGCTATCCTGTACGACATCAAAAGTACCTGCTACAAGTGCAAACAGGTAGCTTGGCTTTGGGAACGGATCTTCCCATACTGCAAAGTTACGGCCTTTTTTAGTGCCTTTTTCAATCAGATTACCGTTTGACAAAAGTACGCCGCATCCATATAGAGGACCTAGAATGGTTACCTTATAGGTTGCAAGTACATCTGATCTGTCTAAAAAGTAGGTAATGCGTCTAAAGCCCTGTGGCTCACACTGTGAGCAGAAGGCGCCGTCAGACTTGTAAAGACCCATAAGTGAGGTGTTAGCTGATGGATTGATTTCGTTTTCAATCTCAAGCTCAAACTCTTTTGGAACAGAGGCAATCTCAAGTTTGTCTTTGTTCTCTTTATATTTACATGGAAGACCGTCTAACTTTACTGATTTTAAAATCAGATCTTCACCATCTAAAACTAATGGTGCATTCTGATCATCAGATAAGCGCTTATATTTAACAACGGATTTAACAATGGTAGCCTCATCATCAAGTTCAAAGGTTAAGTCTACGTGTGTTGCAGTAAATACAGGTGGTTTATAATCAGTTCTTTTTTGTGCTTTATAGGTTACTTTTTCCATGTTACTTTCCTTTTCCCTAAAAAAAACCTGGCATAGCCAGGTTTCTTAAGATTATTCTTTTACCTGATATTGTAAAAGGATAGGAGTATTATTCTGACTCAATACCTTTAATCCTTTGTCATCAAGCATTTTAGCGTAATCTGATGCAATATCCACACAGGCTTTGAGGATTGGATCCTCGAATTCAAAATCTGCTGGAAGCTCCTTTACAGATTTGACAGGAGGTTTACCCATAGCCTTTAATCTGATATTGGTATTAGCTAAAGTGGTCTTCTCATCTTCATCGAATAACTTCTTACGCTCTGCATAATTTAATGATAATGTCTTTGAGTTCTTAATCTTATAGTAACGAGCCTGCTCGTTCTTTATAACATTAAATACAGGATCATTATCAGTACGTTTATGATAATTATCATCAAGTTCAGAAATGAATGGTGAATTATCTAAAACGCGATTGTATGCAGATGGTGAGATCTTATCCCACTGCAGTGCGTTAGGCTCGGTTCTCTCGCCTAACTCATTCACATCAATAAGTGTTGGTAACTCGATATCAGGTGTTACACCACGAAGCTGTGTTGATTGACCGTTTACTCTATAGAACTTGGCTATAGTGTAATGGATTGAACCGTAGTCCTCATCAAAATCATACAGTCTTGTAAGTGGTCTTGACTGCTGAACTGTACCCTTGCCGTAAGAGGTATCACCAACAATAATGGCACGACCATAATCCTGAAGAGCTGCAGCCATAATCTCAGAGCTTGATGCTGATAATCTGTTGATTAAAACTACCAGAGGACCGGTATAGGCGATAGACTCGTCACTATCCTCATATGGAGCTTCGTTGGCATTTACATCACGTACAAGTACTACAGGACCAGACTTGATGAATAAACCTGTGGTATATACAGCCTCAGGTAACAGACCGCCACCGTTGTTTCTTAAATCAACAATGATTCCATCGACTTTTTCAGCATTTAACTTGTCAATCTCACGCTTTACGTTTAAATGTAAATCAGTATAGAAACTTGAGATGGTGATAACGCCAATCTTTTTGCCAGAATATGAAGTGTAAACCTTAGATTTTGCTTCCTTATCCTGAAGACGGATCTTGTCACGGACAATCTCTACATTAAAGGTCTTAGCAGAAGCACCTTCACCTCTTTCAATTTCAAGGATTACAGATGTTCCCTTCTTACCTTTAATCTTCTTTACAACCTCAGAAAGTCTCCAACCGATAATATAATCAGTATGACCGCCCTTCTGACGTACGCCGATAATTCTATCTTTTGGTTTTAGCTTCTTGCTCTTTTCAGCAGGAGAGCCCGGAAGAATTGACTGAATTACAGTGTATTCATCTTCCTGAGATAAAACAGCGCCGATACCCTCTAATGACAGATTCATATCATCATTAAAGTTCTCTGACTCAACAGGGCCGAAGTAATTGGTATGAGGGTCGATTGCTGTTGCAAAGGCGTTTTCAAATATGGAGAAAACATCCTCTGAAGAAATTTGAGATAATCTTCCCATTGCAGCTATATAACGATTCTTAAGACGCTTTATAGCCTCTTCTTTGGTTTTACCGTTTAAAAGCTGAACTTCATACTCGTTCTTAAGTTCCCTAATCCAAAGCTGTTTTAGAGCTTCTTCATCAGATGCAAATGGAGCTTTGGTTCTGTCAATCTCAATTGCATCCTGCTCATTTAAATTCAAATCAGCATTTAAATTATCAATCAGGAACTGATATTTCTTATAGCGCAGTTTGATGTTCTCGTTATACAGTGAGTATGGATAATCAAGCTGACACTTTTTAATACCGTTTACAATACTAGCTGTTTGAGCGTAGATATCATCAACCTGAGTCTGTGTGTACAAAGTGTGATTGTAATCAAGGTATGCCATCAGTCTGTCGGTTACATTTTTTACAAATGCATCATCGACATCCACAATCTTGTAGTGTGCTCTGGTGAAATAGTTATATATTCTCGAGCATACGGTTGCATGTCTAGATTCAGGAGAAAGCACAGGCATCTGCTGTGCTGTAGGAATGCTTAGTTTTGCCTGGCAAACTAAGCAATATCCTGCAACCAGGCAGGATATTGTTACTTTAGCTAAATTGTTCACTTTTTATAAAAGACTATTTTGCTTTTTTAGGTAGTAAAACTCTTTGCAGAGGTAGATTTACAGTAAGACCTGACTTTAAGGATACATAAACTGCATCTTTCTGTGCATCCTGAGCTACTACACCACGAACAAAGTGCTGTTCAGAGCTTAATACTAAAACTTCTGTACCAGTCTTTAACTGCTCGATGGTAGGCTTGTCACCTTCAATTTTAAATGGTTTCTTATTAGCAAATTTACCGTTTGGTTTTCTGCTAAAATTCTTCTTATCGCCATTAGAATTCTTTGGCTTTAATGGCTTGCGCTTAGAATTGATCTCTTTGATACGATCTTTTGCGTAGTTTGCATGTTCTGCACTTACCTTGTCACCGCAATCGTTACCATCGATATCGATACGTGGAGCACCTTCTTTTACGCTGTATAGATACTTTAATCTTGAAGTATATAAACGTAATGCTGCACGTACTTTAGAAACTGATAGGCCTTCAATTGAAGCTACTTTCTCTTTTAAATCATCAAAGATACCAATCTTTAATGGTTTAACGTCACCTTCCTTTACGAATGCTTTTGGAAAGGTCTTGTACAGAAGCTCTAAAGTCTCTTTGATATGCTCAAAGTGTGTACCGTCCTGGCTTGCAGCAGCTGCTGTATTCTCAGTTGCTGTAGCTTTTGCAGCTTCTAATTCTTTGTTATCNTGGGTTTCCACAAGAAACTCCTCATTAAATAAATTACAAATCTTTAGCTATTCTACACTGAATACACCTACGGGCAAGTACGTAAGGGTCTTACTTTAGTTTTTCCCGAAATCGTGCATCTTTTAAGACTTAAAACACAGGTAAAACTCTGTTTGGGTAAGGACTATTTTCTACCAGGCAGTCAATAGGCTGCGTATGAGGTAAATTCTGTTTTTCAAAATGAAGTGTAGTCAGTCTTGCCTTTATACATGTATTATATACAAAAACTCAAGCAAAATATATGCAGCTTTAAGTCCAAACGAAGGTCATGTGCTCTGCCACAGATTTTTCTTAACTTAAGTCTAAACAATTATATCTGACATAAGAGTGTGCGTAATACCCTGCACTCAAAAATCAGTCAATAATATTTATTTTTTTCCTCACACTTACTTTTTCTATCTATCTTTGGAAATACGTTTTCATTCTTGATACAATCGGTCAGATTTATTGTTGTTTAGGAGATATAGAACATGTCAATGCCAGAACGTTATCATCCAGAGTGTCCACCTGATGCCCACAAGGTAATTCGCCCACCTCTAAATGAGGTTCATGCGCAACTTTGTGTAAGAGTGCCAGATTGTGAAGAAGAAAACGGCATGGATAATGTTACTGATATTTTATCTTTAATGAGCAAAGAGCCTATTATCATTTGCTCAGATAAAATGCGTCAGTTGATTTTAGATAAGGCAGATTACGCAGAAATCAAACCTGTATTCGTAAGAATCATTGATGACAACAAAGCTTCTCTATCCTATGCAAACGGTGCTGTAGGTGAGAGTCTTGAGTTCTTTGACTGTGCAGACAAACCAGAGAAATTCAAAGATTATCTAGATCTTCTTGAGAAAAAATGTCTAATCAGCCTTGATATGCTGTCAATGTTTATTCTTCGTTCAATTTCTACTGTTTACCCATGGGATAAACTTCTTGCAAATCAGTTCCTAGGTCAGTACATCGATGCCTGCAAGACTGTAACTGAGGACGACTTAAAGTTGTTAAAGGACGTTCGTTACGGCAGATTCGATGCTCTTAAGGTTGAAGAAACAAGCAAGACTGCATACAAGTTCTTAAGACTAGAACGTAAATTATTCTTATCTTATCCAACTGAAGATGATTAAAAAACTTTCACTGACCGCACAACTTGCGGTCAGTTTAATTTAAAAGCTATCAATTACACCTAAAGACTTAGTCTGACGGGATTTAATTCGTGAAAAGCTAACTCCTTTAGGTTTTAAATGGTTGACACTAAAAGATAGTGGAACTGAAAACCTCCTTGCACTGCACGGACAGGGTTCTCCTTTCTTTTATTTTTAGGTCATACTGATGTGGTAAGTCCTGGTAATACAGATGACAGGTCTTCTATATTCAAATTGAAAATGCTATTTGAGCGTAATATTGCAAGTAAGAGTTATTTAAAAATATTGTTCAAAATGTTAGAGATCTTTTCTGTCTTTTAGATACTGAATCATGGTCTTTGTAAGTGAGATATCAGATGGGACATCTTCAATCTCATCTCTGGATAACCATACAGCTTCTGACAATTCGCCTGCATCACGTATGATCTTATCGCTACCATCTACTGTTGCGATGTAACCTACCAAAAGATTGCTGTCAAATCCCCAAGGCTGTGAACCAAAATACTTAAGATCTTTAATCTTTAAGCCTACTTCCTCCATAGCTTCTCTCTTTGCAGTTTCTTCAGCACTCTCACCGATTTCACAAAAACCTGCAATTAGAGCGATACCTCTGTAAACTCTTTCCTTATAGCGTGTTACCAGAACTTTATCGCCATTTAAAATGGCTACAATTACAGCAGGCGCTATATTTGGATAAAAGATCTTTTTGCACTCAGGACAAATCATTGCTCTTTCTTTTTCATAAGGAACAAGTTTATGACCGCAAGTACCGCAGAAACGGGTCTTAGAGTACCAGGTATAAAGATGAAATGCCGTTGCAATGGCAAAGGATGTAACTCGAGGATTGTCTGTGCGTGCTACACGTACTGATTTGTAGCTATATCCATCAAGACTTAAAGTGTCTACCTCAAAATACAAAAAGTAAGCTTTATCATCTATGGTAAATAGAAAAGTAAGCTTACTTTTATCAAAATTTTCTGCTCTTGGAAGTTCTAGCCCCAGCTCTATGCCATCTCCTTTTATGAGAAGTTCATTTTGCTCTGTAAAGGCTAAAACTAAGTCTTCTGGATTTGGTTCTCTTTTTTTTGAATACTGATTATTAAATACGTGTGGTGCTATATCTTGTATCACGATAACTCTTGTAAATAATGCTCTGCATCAAGTGCGGCCATACAGCCNGAACCTGCTGAGGTAATAGCCTGCTTATACACTCTATCTGCACAATCACCTGCTGCAAATACACCTTTAACTGAGGTTGATGTCTGAGTGGTGAAACCTGTTTTAATCACACCATCACTATAGAGTTCAAGCTGACCTTCAAACACCTGAGTATTAGCGTTATGACCAATGGCAACAAATACGCCTTCAACATCTACAGTGCAAAGACCAGTTGTAGTTACAACTCTGATACCTGTTACCTTATTACCATCACCTATAATACTGTCAACATTAGCATTTAAGATGAACTCAACCTTACCGGTTTTAGATAACTCTGTAAGTCTCTTAACCAAAGCATTTTCCGCTCTAAATGAGTCTCTACGATGGATTAAGTATACTTTATTACATAAACCTGCCAAATACAAGGCTTCAACAAAGGCTGCAGATCCTCCGCCTACTACNGCGACATCCTTGTTTCTAAAGAAAAAGCCATCACAGGTAGCACAGGCTGATACACCATGTCCTTTGTACTGCTCTTCTGATTCAAGTCCTAAATAACGGACACTTGCACCAGTGCAGATGATTATTGATTTAGCTCTTATTTCATTACCGCCAGATAATGTAAGCACCTTTTCAGTACCTTTTAGCTTTGCCTTTTCTACGCTCTCATAGATAAACTCGGTGCCTAAATCTGTTGCATGTTTCTGCAAGGATTGCATAAGTGAAATGCCGTCTGGATTATCATTTCTTCCAGGCCAGTTCTCAATTTCAGGAGTTGTAGTAAGCTGACCTCCTAACTGATTACCTGTAACTAAAACAGGATTTAAACCTGCTCTACATGCATAGATTGCTGCAGTGTATCCTGCAGGACCTGAACCTATAATGACAACTTTACGTACTTTTTCCAAATTAACCTCCTTATGCTAAGAGCTCCTTGTAATGCTCTTTTGCGTATTCTATTGCATACGGTACCCACGGCTCTTTAAATGAGGAGAGATACTCTATAGCTTCATTTATATCAAATGCTTTTATAAACTCCATAGCTTTTTTCTGATAGGAAATATGCCATGGCTCCTTTGCAATCAGACCTTTACCATTATAAGGTCTAATAAAGCCGAATTTCTGCGAACTCTGTGCTAAATACTGGCCTAAAGGATAAAAATAACTGCCCCTTTGATACTCTGATGCTGTAAGCTGAAGGCTTTGACCTTCAGGTAAAAGGTTTATAGCATAAATATCAAAGTCTGTACCGAAGTGGTGGCGGGAGAATCCAGGAATTGCTGAAAAGCGTCTTATCTCATTGAACTTCTCTTCATCAGAGAGGTTGCTGATATCAATCGGCTTTTCATCAGCATCTAAGACCACTCTTTTACCTTTGAACTTGTCGTCAAAGATCTTAAACTGTTTATAAAAGCTTCTGTATGCTGAAGCAACTCGAAGCTCAAAACCGTGCTCATAAGCATCCTCGCATAACAGAGCTAATGCTTTTACCGCATCTCTGTCTGCATTTAGAATGCTCATGCAATTAGATGCATCCTTAAAGTTTACAAGCTTTGAATCATCTAATCCTAAATACTGTTCTCTAGTTACCATATGTCTGCATAATGTTTGCAGCTTCAATCTTCAGATCGTCACTGCCGTGTTCCTTTACATCATCAATGATCTTGATGGCCTCTTCAGTGTCACCNGTCTCAAAGTACAGTCTTGCAAGATTCAACTCATCAACATAGTACTGATGCTCTTTTGGTGTTAAATCGCCATAAGAGTTATCTGATGGGATCTCAAAATCNGTTTCAGGCTCTTCATCAATTGCACTTATTGGACCAATCTTATCAAAGACCTTTTCTAATACTTCCTTCTGCTCTTCATCAGGTGTCTTTTCCTTCTGTACAGCACTTTCAANTCTTGAAGTATCTTCATNGTCATTTAGCATGTTAGCAATGTTTTGAGTGTGCTCGTCTTCCTGTTGTGCCATATGTGAAACAGTTTCTCTCTCACCTGAGCTTAACATGTTCATGATGTCATCGTCTGAATTAGGATCGTACTGTGATGATGAAGAACTTAATCTTGCCTCTAAATCAAGAAGATCAGCTTCTGTGGTTTCTTCTGTTGGCTCATCAGTAGCTGGTGCTTGCGATTCTGCATCTGTAAGCTCTGGAGCATCCTCTTTATTGCTCTCTACAACATCAAAGTCAT
>JGI24710J26742_10003957_pt1 | contig 12389 bp, 7 predicted proteins | sample BioPla2DNA2_FD_26742 | JGI IMG/M metagenome (IMG submission 26742) | reverse complement strand
ATGGAGACCGAGATATCGCCCTTATTGGTGTTGCCGGCAACGATGTTATCGAGTTCGGCGGCGCTCTTCTCTTGGAATCCGAGAATACCGCCGGCTGCCTGCCAATTGCCGTTGGGTTGCGCTTGATTGAGCGTAACGGGAGCGTTGTTGGTACAACCTTCAATCTTTCCGCCTGTGTTCAATACACCGAGGATTCCGCCGATGCGGTTCACCTGCTGGAGATTGGACGACACAGCGCCGTTGTTGGTGGAGTTCGTCAAGACGCCACCCTTGTAAATGGTTCCGACGACACCGGCGATACTCATCCAAGTTGATGGCGCGTCTTCTTGAATATAAGACACTTCTCCGTTATTGACGAGTTTGTCGAAGGTCCCGCCATTGTCTGTTCTTCCGAGCACACCGCCGATCATGAGAACCTTTTTGACGGGAATGCCGATACTGATGTCGGCATCATTGGTACAAGACACCATCGAAGTCCCCGAAGCAGCGACATAACCGACAACTCCTCCGACAGAAGTATCCTGCGAAAGCGTGCCGGAAGCCAGGATGGAAGCCTTGTTCGTGCAGTTCTTGAGAATGGAAGCGCCCTTTTCTCCAGCGCCTGCCGTCCCTACGATGCCGCCGATTCCTACCTTGCCGGCAACGGATGCGGCGACGAATTTGATGGTGGCGAAATTGGTCACATTCTCGATTGTCCCCGTATTGACGGCGACAAGACCGATGCTTGATCCGCCCTTTCCGCCAACTGCGGCAATCTGGCTGACACCGTCATACTTCGTTCCGTCGGCGGAACCGAAAATCAGGTCTTTGATAACGCCGTTATTGGTAAGGAAAAGGCCTGCGGTCTCGGAATCAGACGCGACTTTGAAATTGTAGATCTTGTGATTTTGACCCTCAAGGATGCCCGAATACGTGGCAACCGAAGGAATTGTGGCCCCTCCCATGTCGATGTCGTTGAAGACAATTGTAACGTCGGCAGGAGTGAAATCTTGTGCAAGCTGCAGGAAGGTCATGAAATCCTCAGCCGTGTACAGTTCCGTTCCCGGAGGAACCGGTCCTGCCGGAGCGGCCTGATTGACTCTCAGTGTCGCGGCAACACCGTTTCCGGTCAGTGTGACCTGGCCTGAACGGGGTGTTTCCTCAATCGTGTTCTCCGCGACGGAAAGCGTTATGGATTTCGTTGCTTTGGTTCCTGTCGGAGGGGCGACTTGAATCCAGGAATCTTCTGTAGAAGCGGTCCAATCGCAATTGGCATTCACCGCAACCGTCAAATCGGATGCGGTCGCAGGGACAGCGATCTCCTCGGAGCCAAACGCTACCACTGCTTTGGATTCAGGAACGGTCTCCACCTGCTGTAAACAGGAAAACGCAAATGGTAAGGAAAGGAATAATATTGTTAAGTAATGCTTTATGTCCATAATATTAAACTTTATTGTACTTTGGAAAGAAGCCATTTCGGATAATTGGTACAAATGCAGCGGAGATCCTTATAGCGGCTGACAAAGTAGGCGACGGCCTCATCGCTGTAGGCAGCGTTTCCGTCACCTTTCTGTTTGTCGACGTTGTATACGCTGAACTCCATGCCGGCGTTCAGGTATTGGTCGATCGTCCGTTGCGTGGCGTGGGTGCCGTACGGCTTGATGTAAATCGTGCTGAGGTTCGCCCAGGTGAATCCTTTTGACAGGTGAACGTGTGGTTCGGAGCTGGACATCCAGCCGACAGGAATCCCATATTTTGTCTGGCAAACCGCCGCAGCGGCCGCAACGGTCGTGTTGCCGGTACAGATAAACTCACAGAACTTTTCGGCTTTTCTAGCCGCAATGATTTCACAAGCTCTCTGGACAGCCTTAATCGGATAATCCGTAAGTGTTCCGTCAAGGTTCTTGATGTCAAGGCACAGCTTGGTGCAGTTTCCTTCGACCTGGACGATGTCCAGAAACTCAGTCAGGGACGGCAACTCTTCTCCGTTGGAGAGTTTTCCGGCCTTGCGCAGTTCCTCGAGCGTATGCTCCCAAGGCTTGAGATTGTTGATGAAATACGTGTCCGTCGCATGTGCGACAACAATGTCATTGTCCTTTGTCCAGTAGATGTCGCATTCCATCGCATAGCACTTCAGGCTCATTGCATACTTCAACGACGCCCGGGAATTGTCCGGCGCGCCGCATTCGAAAGAACCTCCGCGATGCGCCACGATCTTGTTCGTGCAAGAGGCGGGCTCTGTCGGAAGGTCTGTGGTTTCGTCATCAGCATCGTCGTTCGGATCAGTTGTCGGAGCGACCGGCTTGATCGGTTCAATGTTCAGTTTGGGATTGCAACTTACCGGCTGGAGCGCCATGAAAGTTGCCGCCAGAACGGTTGTCAAGAATTTTCCGGTCTTCATTGCTGCGCCTGATTGATCGTGTAGATGACGGAACTGTTGTCCGCCACGGTAAAACGCAGATTCGCCATTCGTTTCGCGCCTGTTTCATTGGGCGAAACGGTAACCTTGATGCCTGCCACCGTGTAGGACGCATCGTCTCCACCGTAGGTCCCGGTAAAGGTTCTGTCCAAGGTGGTCGTTTCAACCGTAATCCATGACGGATTGTTGTCCACGGACACCGTCCAGGGAACTTCAAATTTCTGACCCTGATTCACAATCACAGCCGCCGTGAAACTTGTTCCGGCAGCGGGTATGGTACCAGGCGCCGGCGTAACGGACACCCGCAGGGACGTCGTGTCAGCCCCGTCCATATTGAGATCCTTGTCACAGGCCACAGCCATTCCTAAAACAAACAGGACAGGCAAAAACCATTTTAAGGTAGTCATTTTCATAATCTTTTTGCTTTTGAATTACTCCCAGCCTTTAATCTGATGCAGGTTCGTGTTCTTGTTGAGGGAACCCTGCGGAATCGGCCATAAAAGAATATTCGCGTTTCTCGCGCGCAGATCTCCGAATGTCTCTCCCGGAATCTCAGAGTTCGGGACATATCCCCAAATCTTCCCGGTGCGGATCAGCGCCCACCAGATGACGCCTTCAGCCGGGAACTCAAGGAAATATTCCTTGACAATCGCGTTCAAGACGTCTGCCTGTGAGGTAGATGTGTACACGTTGTCCTTGCCATAGGCGCGTTTTGCAATCAGGTTCAGAGACCTCAATGCCTCGGAATACTTTCCCTGGTAGTACTTGAGTTCAGCGTGCATCATTACCGCAAGCGCATAGCGGCTGTAGAGAAGATCGTTGTCGAACACGACGGTGCTTCCGTTCATATCGCCGAGGAGCTTGTTGCACCAGCTGATTTCGCCACCGTCGGCGCCGTAGTTTCCGACGCTCAGGTTCGTGTCCACCCGCTTGTCCCCGGCAGCCTTGCTTGCCAGCAGCAAATCATGGAAGTCCTTTGAATAGTGCCACCACTGCGTGGATGAAATCGGAACGGGATTCTGGCGATACGTGCTCTTGATACCATTGGATGTGTGGCAAAAGAACACCTGATAGCCGGCGGTGCTGGTCGATGTATTGTTCATGGCGAAGATCACTTCGGCGTTTTCACGGTTATTGCGGTCGAAGATCTTGGAATAGTCGCTCAGAAGCTTGAGGTCGGATATCCCGATCGCGCTAAGCGCGGTTTCCGCCAGCGCAAGGTACGAGTCTCCTCCATTCCTTACGGAATACATCCAGAGGGCGTATTCGGCCTTCAGCATATTCAAAGCATCCTTGGTTCCGAAATACTTGTCGCTGCCCAGAACATCACCGCAAGCCTCACAAGCCGCGATATCTTTGCCGATCTGCTCATAGACGGCTTCCGGTGCCGCTTGGAAAGGATAGGTTTCTTCCTGGCTTGTTCCTTCTACAGGAAGCAGGTTCAGGGGAACTTCGCCCCAAAGGCGCACCACATAAAAATACATGAACGCCCGCGCGAAATATGCCTGCGCATTTGCCCAGTTCACCATCGCCTCCGTAGCGTTGCAGGTGGAAGAATGTGCCAGCACAGCGTTCGCCTGATCAATTGCCTTGTAGGCGTTGGTCCAGCCGATCGTGCTGCTGGGTGTCAGTGTTTGATGACGGCAGGAAATCTTAAAATTGTCCTGCACCTTGTCTTTGAGAGACGGGCCCCACATGTAGTCTCCGAGACGGACTTCTCCGTAATAGAAGACGTTGGCCTCGCTTGAAGAGAAGAAGCTTCGCACCCGCTGATAGATGCCGGGTACGGACTGTTCCAAGTCAGAAGGATCCTTCCACATGTTGCTGGCCGAGAGGGCGTTATCATAGACGATATCCAGGTCGCCGTGGCAGGCCGGCAGGCAGGTCAGGCAAAGAACCGCTGTCAAAATAGATATATAAGTCTTTTTCATTGTCGCAAGTATTTAGAATGTAAGCTTGATGTTGAACAGCACTTTCCTTGTTGAGGGAACTAGGTTTCCGCTGGCCCCCGCATTGTTTGTCGATGAATACATGTTCGAACCGGAATTGGTTGAGATGCCTGTCTCAGGAGAGATGGCGCCGCTTACCCTTGTAAAGTACCAAAGCGTATTGCCGGTGATTCCCACCGTAAATTTCTTCATATGCAGGAAGTTGGCCCAACGGTCAGGCAGATCGTAGAATACGGAGGCGTCTCGCAGGCAAAGATAGTCTGCCCGTTCGATGTTCCAATTCGAGGCGCGGGAGTAGTTGCGGTTGCCGTAGTCCGCGTCATTCGGGAAGAAACGGGCCGTCGTCGCATCGTCGCCCGGCTTTCGCCAAGAATTGTTGAACAACCGGACGTCGATATTGGCATTCGAATATCCGAGCGTGTTCTGCATCATGCGCGTCTTCATGTAGTTGTAGATCGAATGTCCGAGCGCATAATCGAAATAGATATTGAATGTGAACCGCTTCCAGTTGATGGTGTTGTTGATGCCGCCGATGGAATGAGGCATGACATTGCCGATCAGGAACAGGTCGGTACCGTCAATCTGCTCCTTTCCGTCCGCTGTCTTTGCGGTTCCGTAACGGTTGACCCATTCAAAGTCGCCGGCGTCCTTGCGTCCTTGGATGGACAGACCGTCCGAGCGACGATAGCCGTGTGAACTGTTGTCATAATAAGCGGCTGCCGCTTGTTCGTCTGTCTGAAGAATCCCGGCAACCTTATAGCCCCAGATGTTTCCCAGAGGCTCTCCGACGGCTGTACCGCCGTAGCGGTAGCCGCTGGCGGTAACGGTGCCTCCGATGCGGTAACCGAAGGTTCCCGTCGGATTGCCGTCCATATCCAAGATCTCATACCTGTACTCTTCAGGAAGAGCGACAACCCTGTTGCGGTTGTAGGAATAGGTGAAGTCGGTTGTCCAATGGAAATCTTTCTTGTTGATGTTGACGGTGTGCAATTCGAATTCCATTCCATAAAAACGAACGCTGCCGACATTCGACTGGACGCTGGTCAACTGGGCGGTATCCGGCAATGTGATTCCGAAGATCAGATCGTCCGTGCGTTTGTTGTAGTAGTCCAGAACCAGACGGATTCTGTCATTGAAAAGACCGAGATCCAGACCGAGATCCAGCTGTGTGGTGGTCTCCCATCTCAGATCTTTGTTTTGCATGGTGGATGGGAGGATGGTGTTGTAGCCGGCATAGGTGCCTTGGCTGAAAGCTCCCAACGGCGCGGTTCTGGAAATGCTGTTGTTGCCCGTCTGACCGTAGGAGAGACGCAGCTTGAGCATATTCATTTTCTCCTTCACAGGCTTAAAGAACGGTTCTTCGCTGATCAGCCAAGCGCCGGAAACGGAAGGAAAATACCCCCATTTGTTGTCGCCGAGAAAGAGGGAAGAACCGTCAGCCCTGAATGTGGTTGCAAGGACATACCTGTCGGCAAAGCTGTACTGCGCGCGGGCGAAATAAGAGATCAAGGCTGTGTCGTGACGCTGATTGCTCATGGACATGGTTCCGGAAGTGTTGTCTCCGCCCGACGTCAGGTAAGGGATCTTGTCGGACAAGGAGCCGGTGTTCCGCGCGGTCAAGTATTCATAATGCCATTTGCTCCAGTCGTAGCCGGCCGTTCCTTGAAGATGATGCTTTCCGAAATACTTGTCGGCTGTCAGGTAAGTGATGAACACATTACGGGTCGTCTCTGTTCGGGTCTCCGTTGTGGAGCGGGTCTGCTCGATGTAGTTTGGAGTCCCATCCACTTCGCCGTGAGCGTAGTAGCTTCCGCGATAATTGTTGTCAAAGTAAGAGTATTGGGCGGTGGCGGTTAGCCAGTCCGTCATACTCCACTTCAGGTTGATGCTGCCCATAACCCGGTTCGTGATGCGCGCGCGATCATAGAATGCGGAATAGAACTCCGCGCTTTGCTGAACCTTGTTGGTTCCGCCCGTTGCGAATGTCCCGTCTGGGTATCTCCCGATATGGGTAGGAGACATCATCAGTCCTCGACCGATCGCCGCGAAATAGTTGTCCGTGGTAGGTTGTATTTTGCCGCGAGAAAGATCGAAGGTTGTGGACGCTTCCAGATTCTTGGTCACCTTGAATGAAGTATTGCCGTGCATGGTCAGGTTTTCGTAGTTATTCATGGGCAAGATGCCCTCATCTCCCAGATAGCCGATGGATGCAGCGTATTTTAGGTTTTGGTCACCGCCATTCAAGCCGACATACTGCTTCTGATACAACACATTGCGGAACCACTCCTTCTGCCAGTTCTTGTTGGTGTAAATAATCGTTTTGGATGGATTTATCGGGTCTGCCATGGAGAGGTAGCCCTCCGGAACCGTTTCGCCATCATTCAGGTAACGTGTTGAATATGTAGCCGTTGAAGTGATGTTGCCGATGCCCGGTCCGTTAAGGCCGTCGAGCACGAGGGAAGCATTAGGGCCCTGGGCGGCAGCCGGGCGCACGATGGTCAAGAACTCCGTGGCATCCGCCATATCCCAAAGACGGGAAGGGCTGGCCACACCCATCTGAGAATCAAATACAATCTGCGGCTGCTTGTAGGGGTTGCCCTTCTTTGTCGTAACCACGATGACACCGTTTGATGCGCGGGCTCCGTAGATTGCGGAAGAGGCAGCGTCCTTGAAGACTTCAATTGACTCGATGTCGTTGGGGTTAAGGTCGTTGATGTCACGTTCTACACCATCCACAAGGGTAAGCGCATCATTACTTCTGTTGATGGAAGAGCCGCCGCGAATTAAGAAACGGGGCGCTTCGCCGGCGTTGTTGTTGTTGGACGTGATGCGCAGCCCCGTAACCTTTCCTTTAAGAGCTTCTCCAACGGAAGAAACCGGGGCACCCGTTAATTTTTCGCCATCCACTTTGGCGATTGCCGACGAGAGTGTCTTTCTGCTCTGTGTTCCATACCCCACCACAACGACGTCTTCCAGGAAGTTCAGGTCTTCCAGAAGCGTGCAATTGATCACGGTGTTGATGCCTACCGGGATTTCCATCGGGGTAAATCCGATAAAAGAAAATTCAAGGACATCCTCAGGCAAAGCATTGATGGAGTAATGGCCGGCAGCATCCGTGCTTACGCCCCGGGCCGTTCCCTTGACAAGGATGGCGGCCCCGATCAAGGGTTCGCCGGTCCGGTCTACGACCCTTCCGGAGACATTGACCTGCTGCCTTGCATTTTGCTGCCTTGGGGCTTCCGCAACAGCTTGCGTGACGACCAGAACCTTTCCATCTATGGAAAATTGCACATTCTGGCCGGAGAAAATCTGCGCCGCTACAGCGCTTAGTTCCTGATCTTGCGCATCAATCGAGATCACCTTTTCCAGATCGACATCGTCGGTTTTCACTGAAATCGAGTAACCTTGATTCTGCAATGCCGAGATCGCCTGCTGAACCGTGACGTTTCGCATTGTCAGCGAAATTTTCTGCGCATTTGCTGTCAGGGAGAACGCCATCAGTACGCACATCAGAATTAAGTAATTGCCTTTTTTCATCAGCTGAAAATTGTTTTGGGGTTGTCAGTATATATTATTTTGGATTTTACGGATTTCCGGTATTTGACTTTACCCGTCTTGGCCGGTACTGCCAGAATTTCGTCATAGGGACTCTCCATAGACCTTATCGGGAGGGTTTCCCCGATAGAATAGGGATAAATTATCTTTAACCATTTTTGCAAAAATGAAATAGGAGTATGCAATTAATTTATCGTACAAAATTATGAATTCTCAGGGTAAGTGTAAATGAAATAATTATTACATTATTATGAAATTTTTGCTCAAACAGATCAAAACGATTGATGCAAAAACGATTGCATCAATTGTACTTCGATATGAATTCTTGACTGTTATTTTCGAAAAAAGCGAGCCGGGTGCCCGGCCCGCATCTTGTATATATCCCGCTGATTGACTACTTTTGACGTCACCGTTTTCGGACGGACTAGATGAGAACAATCAATCCACGACACCATGAAGCATGTGATCATTGGAGGCGTCGCCGGCGGAGCCACCGCCGCCGCCAGAATCAGGAGGGCCGATGAAAAGGCAGAGATCATACTCCTGGAAAAAGGAAAATACATTTCGTATGCCAACTGCGGCCTGCCCTATTATCTGGGCGGAATCATTGCGGACCGGGACAGACTCTTCGTCCAGACCCCGGAATCCTTCGGGCTGCGGTTCAAGGTTGATGTGCGGGTGGAGAACGAGGCCATCGCCATTGACACCGCCCGTAGGGAAGTGAAGATTCGCAGGAAGGACGGAAGCGAATATGTGGAAACGTACGACAAGCTGCTCCTTTCGCCTGGATCGGATCCCGTACGTCCGCCGCTGGAAGGCATTGACACGGAAGGAATTTTCACGCTGCGCAACGTGGAGGACACGGATGCCATCAAAGCCTTCATGGAAGGCCGTTCGGTCCGTAGGGCGGTGATCGTGGGTGGTGGCTTCATCGGCTTGGAAATGGCAGAGAATCTCTATGCGGCAGGTGCGAAGGTCTCCATCATCGAGATGGCGTCGCAAGTGATGGCTCCGGTGGATTTCTCCATCGCCTCCTTCGTGCATGGTCACCTGCAGGACAAGGGAGTGGATCTTCATTTGGGCAAGGGCGTGAAGAAATTCGAGAAAACAGCCGGGGGCATCCGCATCTATTTCGGCGAAGATGAAACTCTGGACGCAGATCTGGTGCTGCTGTCCATCGGCGTTCGCCCGAATACGCGGCTGGCGCAAGAGGCCGGCATCGCGCTGGGCGAGCGGGGTATTCAAGTGGACAAGTTCCTCCAGACATCCGCGCCGGATGTTTACGCTGTTGGAGATGCCATTGAATATCCCCATCCGCTTACGGGGCAACCCTGGCTCAATTTTCTGGCGGGACCGGCGAACCGTCAGGCGAGAATCGTGGCCGACAATATGGTTTTCGGTAACCGGACGGAATACGAAGGTTCCATCGGCACTTCCATCGCGAAGGTATTCGACCTCACCGTCGGTGCCACAGGTCTTGCGGCGAAACGCCTTAAACAGTTGAACATTCCCTACCGTACCGTTACCACCACCAGCGCGGCGCATGCGAGCTACTATCCCAAGGCCTTTTCCCTTACCTTGAAGATCGTTTTCGACCCGGAGACCGGCAAATTGTATGGCGGCCAATGTGTGGGTTTGGACGGGGTGGACAAGCGAATCGATCAACTGGCCATCTTCATCAAGCGCGGAAGCACGGTGCAGGATCTTTGTTCGCTGGAGCAGGCCTACGCCCCGCCTTTCTCTTCCGCCAAGGATCCCTTGGCCATCGCCGGTTACACCGCCTCCAATGTACTGAACGGTTCCATGCCCGTGTTGACCTGGCGCGAACTGCGGGAGAAGCGTAAAGAAGACATCTTCCTGCTGGATGTTCGTACGCCCGAAGAGTATGCCCTCGGCTCCATCGAGGGTTCGGTGAACATCCCCCTTGACGAGCTGCGGGGGCATCTTGACGAACTTCCCCGGGACAAAGAAATCGTGATTTACTGCTCCATCGGATTGCGCGGCTACGTAGGGCTGAGAATCCTCAAAGGCCATGGCTTCGAACAGGTGTACAACCTCACGGGCGGTCTCAAGCTCTGGGAGTCGGCCACTGCTTCGCCATCTGATCGCATCGCTCCAACCCTGGCCGCCTCGCAGCCGGCGGCCGCGCTCAAAGCCGGAATCATCCGCGTGGATGCTTGCGGTCTGCAATGTCCCGGCCCCATCCTCAAACTCAAGGAGGCAATCGACAAGGCGGCGGTCGGAGACCAAGTAGAGATTATTTCCTCGGATCCCGGTTTCATGCGGGATGCCCCGGCCTGGAGCGCGAGCACGGGTCATCCCCTGCTTTCCTGTACCTCTGAAAACGGCGAAATCAAGGCCGTCTTCGAAAAAGCCGGCGCCGACGTGCCTGTCTCGGATCGAGTTGTGCAAGGAAGCAAAAACAAGACCTTCATCATGTTCAGTGACGATCTGGACCGCGCCATCGCTACCTTTGTCTTGGCGAACGGAGCGGCTGCCACCGGCCACAAAGTTTCGATCTTCTTTACTTTCTGGGGGCTGAACGTGATCAAGAAGGTGAAGAAGCCTGCGGTAAAGAAAGACTTCTTCGGAAAGATGTTCGGATTCATGCTTCCTTCCAGTTCCAAGAAGCTGCGTCTTTCCCGGATGAGCATGTTCGGGGCAGGGGACAAGATGATGCGGTTCCTGATGAAAAAGAAGAACATCAGTTCCCTGGAAGAACTCCGGGATCAGGCGCTTGCAGGCGGCGTCGAGTTCATCGCCTGCCAGATGTCGATGGACATGATGGGCATCGCCAAGGAGGAACTCCTGGACGGCGTGGAGATCGGCGGGGTGGCCACTTACATGAATCGCGCTGAAAATGCTGTGGTGAATCTGTTCATTTGATTGATATGCAGAAAGAAACATTCAACGACATCGGCAAGGTGGCGGCGATCGACCGCTTGTTCGAACATTCCGGCTCTTCCCTTGCCGCTTCTCCGTCCTTCGAGCCGGAGAACGGCAGCGCGGTCCGGCTGGTTTCCCGATTGTTCCAGGAAGGGTTGGATTTCGACCTGACTTATTTCCCGTTGAAGCATCTGGGCTACAAGACAGTCGTGGCCGTGACCGGGGAATTGTTCGCCGCGCTGGCGCATCCGCATGTCCTTTCCGTCCGAATCGGCATCTCCGCCAAATTCAATTTCTCTTCCGTTCAGGAGCTTTGGGAAGGGATTGTCGCGGCCGCAAAGGAGTATGTCTATACTGGGATTGACCTGGATCTGCTTCCTTGCGCCAATGGACTGAGCGTCAGCATATCCGCTGTCGGGGAGGAACTTCTGCTCACCCGGAAACGGCTTCCGAAGCCCAAGAGTATGGATCTCCTCTGCGTGTCCGGCAGCCTCGGCGCCGCCTTCCTCGGCATGCAGGTCTTGGAACGGGAAAAGAAGAAGTTTGTTTCGGAAGGGTTTCAGCCTGACTTGGAGAAGTACAAGATGTTAGTCGGAAGCTATTTGAAACCCGAACTGCCTGCCGGGATTTTGAACCATTTGGAGGACTCCGAGATCTATCCCTCTCTTGGCGTTCTGGTCACCCACGGGTTGTCCGACGCCGTCAAGCGGCTGACGTCGGCTTCCGGACTCGGCGCGAAAGTCTATGCCGACAAGATTCCTTTCGAAGGGAATACCTTCGCGCTCGGCAAGGAACTGAACATCGACCCGATTTCCGCGGCGATGAACGGAGGGGATGATTTCCGCCTCCTGTTTGCCGTTCCGATCCTGCACGCCGAGAAATTCCGTCGCGACTTCCAGACCTTTGATGTGATCGGCCATCTGGCCCAACCCGCGGTCGGCTCCGTGCTCGTTACCCCCAACGGCGCCGAGCTCCCCCTCCGCGCCCAAGGCTGGCCTGACCCGGATCTCGGCACCCCGTGACCGGATCTACCTGAGTTGGAAGATGACGGGGAACGTGTATGTCACCTTTACGGCGCGGTCTCTCTGCCTTCCGGGCTCCCACTTTGGTGACATGGATACGACCCGTACGGCCTCTCTGTCCAGCGACGGATCGACTCCCCGGAGGACCTTTATGTTGGAGACGGACCCGTCGGGGTTTACGGTGAACTGGAGGGTCACGCGTCCCTGTACTCCGTTCTCCTTCGCGATCTCCGGATATTCGAGCCTGGAGTTGACCCATTTCGAGAACTCGTTTGCGTCCCCGCCCATGAAGGAGGGTTTTTGTTCCACGAGCTGGAAGGGTATCGCCTCTTCCTCGACGACTTCTTCTTCCACTTCTTGCACGTAGTCCATGATCTCTACTCCGAGACTTGCGTCGTCGTCGAAACTGATGAAGCTGGTTTCGACTTCGATGTTGTCATCTACGATGTCGATCTGGTCGGAGAGTACGGGGATCTTTGGTGTCTCCGGCGGCGGTGGCAGTTCCTCCTGCGTGATGGGGACCATGTCTTCTACTTCTACGACCTGGGGTCCGGTCTGTAGGGTTGCTACGGTTTTCTC
>JGI24710J26742_10003954_pt1 | contig 12393 bp, 11 predicted proteins | sample BioPla2DNA2_FD_26742 | JGI IMG/M metagenome (IMG submission 26742) | reverse complement strand
CTTTATTAAAAATGTTGTAGTACCTATGAATAGACAAGAAGGAGATAACCTTCCAGTAAGTACATTTGTTGGAATAGAAGATGGTACATTCCCAAGTGGAACAACAGCATATGAAAAACGTGGTATAGCTGTTGATGTTCCAAAATGGATAAAAGAAAATTGTATTCAATGTAATCAATGTTCATATGTGTGTCCACATGCAGTATTGAGACCAATATTAGTAGATGCTGATGAGAAGGCTAATGGACCTGAAACATTTGAAACAATTAAGCCAATTGGTAAGGGAATGGAAGGATTAGAATATCGTATGCAAGTTTCTCCATTAGATTGTACAGGATGCGGAAACTGTGCAGATATTTGCCCTTCAAAAGAAAAAGCATTAGTAATGACTCATTTTGAAGAAGAATACGAAGAGCAATCAAGAAACTGGGAATTCGCAATGACTGTTAAGAGCAAGGCAGATAGATTTGAACCAACTAACTTAAAGAATTCTCAATTCCAAGAGCCACTTTTAGAATTCTCAGGAGCATGTGCTGGTTGTGGTGAAACACCTTATGCTAAGTTAATGACTCAATTATTTGGAGATAGAATGCTTGTGGCTAATGCAACTGGATGTTCATCAATTTGGGGAGCATCTGCACCTGCTACACCATACTGCAAGAATCAAGAAGGTCATGGTCCAGCTTGGGCTAACTCCTTATTTGAAGATAACGCAGAATATGGTTATGGTATGGCAATAGCAAACAATCAAATTAGAGATAAAATTGAAATTGCAATGAAGGAATTCCTTGAACTAGGACTTGACTCTGAGTTAAACCAATACTTTGAAGAGTGGATAGAAGGTAAAAAGGATGCAAAGGCTAGTAAGGCAGCTGCAGGTATGATTATACCAAGATTAGCTAGTGACTGTGGAAATGCAAGAGGAAATGAATTATTAAAAGAAATTGAAAACCGTAAAGATTATCTAATAAAGAAATCCGTTTGGATTTTAGGTGGAGACGGTTGGGCATATGATATTGGATTTGGTGGATTAGACCACGTTCTAGCATCTGGAGAGGATGTTAATATCTTAGTATTTGATACAGAAGTGTATTCCAATACTGGAGGCCAATCATCTAAAGCGACTCCTACTGCTGCAGTAGCTAAATTTGCTGCTTCTGGTAAGAAAGTAAGAAAGAAAGATTTAGGTATGATTGCAGCAACCTATGGTTATGTATATGTAGCACAAATTGCTATGGGTGCAAATATGAATCAAACACTTAAAGCTTTCAGAGAAGCAGAAAGCTATGACGGACCTTCACTAATTATAGCTTATGCACCTTGTATCAACCATGGAATAAGAACAGGTATGGGTACTACTATTAGGCAAGAAAAGAGAGCTGTCGATGCTGGATATTGGCACTTATACAGATTTGACCCAAGACTTTCTGATGAAGGGAAAAATCCATTTGTTCTTGATTCAAAAGAACCAACAGAGTCATTCCAAGACTTCATAAATTCAGAAGTTAGATATACTTCATTAAGGAATCAATTCCCTGAAATAGCAGACGAATTATTCCAAGAAGCAGAAAAGAATGCCAAGGAAAGATACGCAAGCTACAAAAGAATGGCTTCAAATTAATAATATATAAAAATGAGGGTTATCAGGAAAAACTGGTAGCCCTTTCTTTTTTTCATAATTCAAAAGTTTAATTAAAATCTCATATGTATATGATATAATTAATAAGATATATTATTATAAGATGAATTTATAGGGGTGTGGATATGGACAATGGGAAACTAAGAGAATTGTTTTCAGATAAAAATATTGGGGAAATACTATTCGATGAGCCAATGAAAAATCATACATCGTTTAAAATAGGCGGACCTGCTGATGTTCTTATAATACCAAAGAGTGAAGAGCAATTAATAAATACAGTGAAATTATGTAGGGAAAACAAGCTAGAAACATACATAATGGGTAATGGGAGCAATTTATTAGTTGGTGATGGTGGAATGAGAGGCGTAGTTATAAAAATATGCGATGGCTTAAACAATATAAAAGTCCATGGCAATAAAATATATTGTCAAGCCGGATCCTTGATAACTGCTCTTAGTAGAAAGGCAATGGAAAACTCTCTTACAGGCTTTGAATTTGCAAATGGAATTCCTGGTACAATGGGTGGGGCAGTTACTATGAATGCAGGTGCTTATGGTGGTGAAATGAAAGATGTTGTTATATCAGTCAGAGTCTTAGATATGAAAAACAACATTGTAGAGTATAATAATCAAGATATGAATTTTAGATATAGAGCTAGTAGAGTTGTAGATGAAAATCTAATTGTCCTATCTATAGAAATAGAACTAAAAGAAGGTAATTATGAAGAGATAAAAGCCATAATGAAAGATTTAACAGAAAAACGAACATCAAAGCAACCCCTTGAACTGCCAAGTGGAGGAAGTACATTTAAAAGGCCTACAGGCTATTATGCAGGGAAGTTAATAGATGATGCTGGTTTAAGAGGATTAAGACATGGGGGAGCCCAAGTCTCTGAAAAACATTGTGGTTTTGTTGTAAATGTAGATAATGCTACTTGTAAAGATGTATTAGAGTTAATATCTGTTGTACAGAAAACAGTAAGAGATAAATTTGATGTAGACTTAGAAACTGAAATAAAGATAATCGGTGAGGATTAATGGACTACAAGATATTAGGAGATTATCATACACATTCTATCTATAGCAGTGGTTTTAGAAAAGAAGGGCTTCATGCAAAAGGAACCATAGAAGATAATGCTCAGGCAGCATTTAAGAAGGGATTATCAACAATAGTCATTAGTGATCATGGACCAAGCCACTATATATATGGGATTAGGAAGAAAAACATCTTGAAGATGAGAGAAGAAGTAGATAGATTGAATGAAATTTATATACCCCATGGTTTAAAAATACTATTGGGAATTGAAGCAAATATAGTAAGTGTTGATGGCCTTCTTGATGTAGATGAAGAATGTTTTAAGTATATTGATATACTATTAATGGGGTATCATTATGGTGCAACACCTAAATCAATCAAAGATGCTTATAGCTTATATATCCTGAATTTTATATCTAAACTTATGAGTTTTACTNGAGAAAGGGCAATTGAAGTATATACAAAAGCATATTTAAAGGCCTTAGATAATTATTCCATAGATATAATAAGTCATCCTGGTTCTAAAGCAAAAATAGATATTGTTGAGATAGCGAAAAAGTGTTCAAAGGTTGGTACAGCATTGGAAATCAGTTCAAAGCATGATGAACTATCTGTTGAAAGTTTATTAAAAATAAAAGATTTGGAAATAGATTATTATATAAACAGTGATGCTCATAAGCCAGAAGACGTGGGAAATCTAGAAAATGGAATCAAGAGGGCAAGAATAGCGGATATTGACTTTAGCAAGGTTAAAAATATTATAGAAACAAGGTGATAAAATGGAGTTGCTCGTAATTACAGGAATGTCAGGAGCTGGTAAATCACAGGCAATGAAGGTAATGGAAGATGAAGGCTTTTATTGTATGGATAATCTACCACCAGCATTGATTCCTAAATTCGCAGAACTATGTAGAGAATCAACCAAGACTATAGATAAGGTAGCAGTTGTAGTTGACATTAGAGGTGGAGAATTCTTCGATCATCTTTTTCAAGCACTAGATGATTTAATAATCATGGGAATTGGATATAAAATACTGTTTTTGGATGCCTCAGATTCCGTATTGATTAAAAGATATAAAGAGTTGAGAAGGCCTCATCCATTAATAATAGAAGGAAGCATAAGCCATGGAATTAAAATGGAAAGAGAGATGCTTCATGAAGTCAAAAAAAGGGCAAATTATATTATAGATACTTCAAAACTTACATTAGGGATGCTTCGTGAAGAAATGTCTAAAGTCTTCCTAGAAGGTGGAGAGGATAGAAAGATTTCAATTTCTGTCACATCATTTGGTTTTAAGCATGGGATGTTGCTTGATGGAGATTTAGTATTTGATGTCAGATTTATTCCTAATCCATTTTATATACCTGAACTAAAGCCACTAACAGGAAAGACTGATGAGGTATCAAAATATGTATTAAACTGGCCACAGACTAATATCTTTATTACAAAGGTCATTGACTTATTGGAGTTTCTTATTCCATACTATGTAACAGAGGGAAAAACCCAATTAGTAATAGGGATTGGATGTACAGGTGGATACCATAGATCTGTAGCAATAGCAGAAAGAATCAATCAAATTCTTGAAGATCATGGACACAGAACAATTGTCATTCATCGTGATTTGTCATAGTCTAATTTAAACAAAGGGGTAAGTAATATGATTAGAAATCCAGAAATTGTCGTAATAGGTGGTGGAACAGGCTTATCTGTTTTATTAAGGGGATTAAAACAATTCACACCAAATATTACAGCAATTGTAACAGTTGCAGATGATGGTGGAGGTTCTGGAAAGTTGAGAGAAGACCTAGGAATGCTTCCGCCTGGAGATATAAGATCTTGTTTGTTGGCATTAGCAAATACAGAACCAACCATGGAAAAGGTATTTCAATATAGATTTGATGAAGGTGCTTTAAAGGGTCAAAGCTTTGGGAACATCTTTATAGCTGCTATGAATGAAATATATGGGAGTTTTGAGTTAGCCATAAAAGAGGCAAGCAATGTTCTTTCTATAACAGGGAAAGTATATCCTATGACTCTTGAAGATGTGAGATTACATGCAGAGTTGGAGAATGGGAAAATAGTATATGGTGAATCTAAAATCCCTATAGAAGCATTGAAGGAAAACTGTAAAATAAAACGAATATATATGAACCCAAAAATATCATATCCTCTTGCAGAAGCTGTAGAATCTATAAAGAACTCAGATCTTATAGTATTGGGACCTGGTAGCCTCTATACATCAGTTATCCCTAATCTTTTAGTAAATAATATTGTAGACACAATATATAATGCAAGAGCACCTAAAGTATATGTTTGTAATGTTATGACGCAGCCAGGGGAAACTGATGGATTTAGTGTATTCGATCATGTGAATGGGATATTGAACCATAGTAGGGAAAAATTTTTAGATTATGTCATTGCAAATACTGAAGAAATACCAGAAGAAATCTTAGAAAAGTATATTACAGATGGTTCGAGACCAGTTAGATTACAGGCAGAAGATGAACTAAATTTAGCTAAGAAGGGCATCAAGTTAATAAAAGGGAGATTAATAGATGTAGAAAAAAACTATATTAGACATGACAATATCGAATTAAGCAAGTTATTAGTTGACCTAGCAAATAATGGCAATAATAATGGTGGTAATAGTTTTACAGCCATCTAGTTTATAGAAAGATTAGGATTACTTCTTTTCTTTCTTTTTTTCATAATCTTGTGAAAATGTTTACAAAAGTAATATAAAATATAGTATAATGATTATAGCAATGGGCATGAGCTTTGCCAATAATCAGGAGTTGGTGTTATGTTGGAAGTTAGTTCAGGAGGTGTAGTAGTCTTTGGTAATGCAGTGCTTTTACTAAAGAAATACAATGGTGATTGGGTCCTACCAAAAGGACGATTAGAAAAGAATGAAGATATAAAAAGTGCTGCCCTAAGAGAAGTATTTGAAGAAACCGGAGTAAAAGCTGAGATACTTAACTATATAGGATCCGTTCAGTACGATTATAAGAACTTTAAAGAAGATGAAATAGTTCGTAAGACGGTACATTGGTATCTAATGAAGAGCAACTCAATGGAATGCACACCATTGAGAAAGGAAGGTTTTATAGATGCTGTGTATGTTCATATAGATAAGGCTAGAGATTTACTTAGATATAGTGATGAAAGAAAAGTGATAATAAAGGGAATTGAGCTTATGAAAAAATTGGGGTGATAAGATGTCCTTTTCTTCAAATGCAAAAAATGAAATATCCAGGATGGACACAAGTGAGGACTGTTGTGCTTTAGCTGAGCTATCAGCCTTAGTTAGAATGAATGGTACAATTCAAATCATGGGTTCAAATAAATATATACTTAAATTTAGAACAGAAAATGCAGCAATTGCGCGAAGAATTTTTTCTATTTTAAAGATCCTATATAATACAAATGTAGAAATAGTAGTAAGGAAAAATCGACAGCTTAAAAAGAATAATAATTATTTGATTTTAGTCAACAACAAGAAAATTTCTAATAAAATCTTGCATGATGTAGGATTTATTGATGAGAATGAAATAGATTTTTTATTTCCTAGTTATAAGGTACCAGATAAGATTATTGCTAATAGATGTTGTAAGAGAAGTTATATAAGAGGGTCTTTTTTAGGTGGTGGCTCTATAAGCAACCCAGAAAAAACATATCATTTAGAGTTTGTTACTAACAATAAAGAACATGCAAAAGACTTAAGCGATATAATAAATAGCTTTGGCTTAAATTCAAAAATAGTACTTAGAAAAGAAAACTATGTTGTATATATAAAAGAAGGTGAGCAGATAGTTGATGTATTGAATATTATCGGGGCTCATCAAGCCTTATTGAAGTTTGAAGATGTAAGGGTTTTAAAGGATGTAAGGAATAATATAAATAGAATTGTAAATTGTGAAACTGCAAATCTCAGTAAAACAATAGATGCATCTATGAGGCAGGTTGAGCAGATTAAATATATAGATGAAAAGATTGGACTAAATAAACTGCCCATTAGTTTAAAAGAGATTGCAGAGCTTAGACTAGAGAATCCAGATGCAAGCTTAAAAGAAATTGGATCTATGCTTAGTCAACCTATTGGCAAATCTGGGGTCAATCATAGATTTAAAAAAATAGAGAAAATTGCAAATGAGTTAAGGGGAGAGAAGTAATGGAGAAATTAACTATCAAATTGAATAATGAAGAAGGATTACATGCTAGACCAGCAGCAATATTTGTACAAGTTGCTAGTAAATATACTAGTGAACTAACAATTGAAGCACATGGAGTAGAAGTAAATGGGAAAAGTATAATAGGGATTATGTCTTTAGGAGCCTTTCATGGGGAAGAAATAACATTAACAGCTAATGGCCAGGATGAAAAAGAAATGATTGAAGAGTTGAAAAATTTAATAGAAAATGAATTCAAGGGTTATTAGTATGAATAGAATGGAGAGTATATTAATAACAAATAATTCAAAAGTATATGATAAATTTAATGAGACATTAGAGATAGTCTATTTAAATGATTATAGCTACTTAGATATTCTATACTTTTTAAGAGATAAAATCCATGAAGGCCACAAGTTGTTAACACATCCCCTATCAGGAAGTATTAAACCTAATGAAACTCCATATAAGAGTGTTATAATTTCTAAAAAAACAGGTGAATTAGATACAGAAGGTTTGCTTATTGTTGAAGACAGTATCCTTACAGCAAAGAAGTTTATTAACGATAAAGCCACTCCTCAATGGACTGAAAGCGTATTGGATGACTTTAGAGTCATTGATTTGTCTTTAATGGAAAATGTAATAGAAAAACTAGGTCATGTTTAAAGCTTTCGATAATCGAAGGCTTTTTTGATTTTTAATAAAACTAGATATGATAGAATTAATTAAGGATTAAAGTAGTAGAAAGAGGGGCAAAATGAAAGACAGATTTACTCATTTACATGTACATACTGAATATAGTCTGTTAGATGGTTCAATTAGGATTAAGGATTTAGTCAAAAAGACTAAAGAACTTGGTATGGATTCCATTGCTATAACTGATCATGGAGCTATGTTTGGTGTTATACAATTTTATAAAGAAGCAAAGAAGAATGGTATTAAACCTATACTTGGTTCGGAAGTATATGTAGCAATGAATAAATATACTGAAAAAGAACCTAAGGATAAAAATCAATATCATTTAGTTTTGCTTGCTGAAAACAACACTGGTTATAAAAACCTAATGAGAATAGTCTCAGAAGCATATGTCAATGGATTTTACTACAAGCCAAGGGTAGATCATGATGTTTTAAGAAAATATAAAGAAGGAATTATTTGTCTGTCAGCATGTCTGGCTGGTGAAGTTCAACAATACTTGCTGCAGAATAATTATTCTAAGGCTAAAGAAGTAGCCTTAGAATATAAAAACATCTTTGGAGAAGATAATTTCTATTTAGAGTTACAAGATCATGGAATGACGGAGCAATTAGGTGTCAATAAAGACCTAATAAGACTCTCCCAAGAGTTAGATATTCCTTTAGTAGCAACAAATGACGTTCACTATTTGACCAAAGAAGACTCAATAATCCATGATGTATTGCTATGTGTACAAACTGGGAAAACCGTTGATGAGGAAAATAGAATGAAGTTTCCCACAGACCAGTTTTACCTAAAATCCCCAGAAGAAATGTATTCATTATTTCATTATAGCCAAGAGGCACTTACAAACACGGTGAAAATTGCTGATAGGTGTAATGTAGAATTGGATTTCAACACATTACATTTGCCAAAATTCAAGGTCCCAGAAGGCTATACTAATGTCCAATATCTAGAAAAACTTTGTAAGGAGGGATTAATAGAGAGATATACTGTAATAACAGATAGTATTAGAAAAAGATATGAATTTGAGTTTAATACTATAGTTAATATGGGCTATACAGATTACTTTTTGATAGTATGGGACTTTATAAGATTTGCGAAAGAGAAGGACATTGAAGTTGGACCTGGGCGTGGCTCTGCAGCAGGAAGTATTATATCTTATGCACTTGGAATCATCAATGTAGATCCTCTTGAATTTGGCTTGCTCTTTGAAAGATTCTTAAATCCAGAAAGAGTAACAATGCCAGATATAGATATTGACTTTTGCTATGAACGAAGGGAAGAAGTAATAGAATATGTTGTTAATAAATATGGGCATGATAGAGTAGCACAAATTACAACATTTGGAACTATGGGAGCCAGAGGAGCCATTAGAGATGTTGGCAGGGCCTTGAACATGCCATATAATACTGTGGATAATATTGCAAAGCAAGTTCCAAATGAGCTAGGAATTACATTAACAAGGGCACTTGAAATAAGCCATTCCTTAAAAAATGAGTATGAAAACAATGAAGAGGTTCGCAATTTAATTGATATAGCATTAGCAATGGAAGGCTTGCCAAGACATACATCAACCCATGCTGCAGGAGTTGTTATATCAGAAGCTCCAATAACAGAATATGCTCCCCTAGTAAATAATAATGAATCGATAGCTACTCAGTTTACAATGAATGAACTTGAAGAGCTAGGCCTTTTAAAGATGGACTTTTTAGGACTTAGGACTTTGACTGTAATAAGAGATGCTGCTAATCTAATAGAAAAAAATTATGGAATAAAAGTTGATTTTGGAAAAAAATTCACTTATGATGACCCAAACGTAATTGAGATGTTTGCAAAAGCAGAGACTTTAGGCATATTTCAATTTGAAAGTCCAGGCATGAGGGCATTTTTGAAAGAATTAAAGGCAAATAAATTTGGGGATTTAATTGCAGCGAATTCATTGTTTAGGCCTGGACCAATGAATCAGATTCCTACATTTATTGAGTGTAAGCACGACCCTTCAAAGATTAAATATCTACATCCAAAACTAGAGCCAATACTTAATGTCACATATGGTTGTATTGTATATCAGGAGCAAGTAATGCAAATAGTTCGAGATTTAGGGGGCTATTCTTTAGGCAGGGCGGACTTAGTTAGAAGAGCTATGGGCAAAAAGAAAATGGATGTAATGGAGCATGAGAGAAACAACTTTATATATGGGCATACTGATGAAGATGGAAATGTAATAATCCCAGGTGCAATTAGAAATGGAGTTGATGAAAAAACAGCCAGTAAGATATTTGACTTAATGATCGACTTTGCAAACTACGCCTTCAACAAATCCCATTCTGCCGCCTATGCTGTTGTTGCATATAGAAGTGCCTGGCTGAAATATTACTATCCAGAAGAATTTATGGCAGCACAGATTTCCTCAGTTATGGATAGTACAACACAGGTATCTCTTTATATACAAGAATGCAAAAGACTTGGGATTGAAGTATTACCGCCAGATGTAAATACCTCTCATGATAAATTTACTGTAGATAATAAAAAGATTAGATTTGGATTAAGTGCAGTAAAGAACGTAGGAAAAGGACTTATATATGCAATAGTAAAGGCTAGGGAAGAGGGGAGATTTCAAAGTTTTACTGATTTAGTTGAACGAATTGAAAAGTTAGATTCAAATGTAATGAATAAAAGAGCAATAGAAAGTCTAATAAAATGTGGGGCAATGGATTCACTCGGTGCAAATCGTGCTCAATTGCTATCAATATTTGAAAAAATAATAGATGGGATACACTCAGATAAGAAAAGAAACATAGAAGGACAATTTTCCCTCTTTGATTCTGTGGAAGATGATGTGAAAGATGAGAATTTGCCAGATATTAATGAGTTTCCGCAAAAATCATTGTTACAAATGGAAAAAGAAATGCTAGGCATATATGTATCAGGACATCCTTTAGATCCTTATATAGAAGAGTTAGAGAAAATCTCAACTGTTTCCACAACACAATTATCCAAAGAAGTAGAAAGTGTAGAACTTGAAAACAGAGATGGGCAAAAGATAAGAATAGCTGGCATAATAGTAGAGAAAAAGAATAAAGTAACTAAAAACAATAATATGATGGCATTCATAACATTAGAGGATTTATATGGTTCAATTGAATGTATTGTATTTCCAGCTATCTTTGACAAATATAATAAGTATATAGATAGTGACAAGGTAGTTGTTGTTGAGGGAAGACTCTCCATATCCGAAGTTGAAGATCCTAAGATTATCTGTGAAAAAATATATCCATTAAATTATTATAAAAATGATAAACTAATTATCAAGCTGCCTAAGGATAGCAAAGCAAATCTGTTTGAACAAATAAAGGTGATATTAAGGCGGTATCCGGGGGATACACCTGTATATGTATTTATGGAAAGGATAAATAAAACAGTTGTAGCAGATAGGGGACTATGGGTAGATGTAGATAACAACAATGTTAAAGTTGAATTGCAGAATTTGTTGGGTATTAATAGCGTGAAATTATCTTAATTATATTCTTATTCATAATAATTGACNATGGAGGAAATATTATGTGGACTACTATTTATTTGGCTACAAGTAGAGAACAGGCTAATAATATAGAAAACTTATTAAGAAGTGATGGTTTTCTTGTAAAGCTTGAAGAGGATCGGGCTGAAAGCTTGTATGAGATACTAGTTTTAAAAAATGAGGCAGAAGATGCACAAGATGCATTACTAGAAAGGGGATTACTATGAAGACAATAGGAGTGCTTACCAGTGGAGGTGATGCACCGGGGATGAATGCTGCTTTAAGAGCTGTTGTTAGGACTGGAATATATAATGATGTTAGAATGATGGGAATTAAGTGCGGATATGATGGCCTGATAAATGGTGATATTGATGATATGACATTGTCATCAGTAGCAGATATAATACATAGGGGTGGAACAGTGCTTAAAACCGCTCGTTCTGATGAATTCGTAACAAAGGATGGATTTAATAGAGCTTTAAATATAATAGATGTATTTAATTTAGATGGCCTTGTAGTTCTAGGAGGGGACGGCACCTTTAAGGGGGCGAAATCATTAGCTGATGCAGGAATTCCCGTCATAGGAATACCTTGTACTATAGATAATGATTTGGCATACACTGACTACACAATTGGGTTTTTCACCGCTGTTGAAACAGTTGTTGAAGCCATAGGGAAAATAAGGGATACATCTTCTTCCCATGGAAGGGCAAATGTCATAGAAGTCATGGGAAGAAACTGTGGAGATATAGCACTATATTCTGGCCTTGCAGGTGGAGCTGAAAGTATAATTGTCCCAGAAATCGAATATGATATTGATCAAATATGTGAAAAAGTAATAAGGGGTAGAAACAGGAACAAACTACATCACATAATAATCGTAGCAGAAGGAGTAGGTAATCCTTATAGTATTGCTCAGGAAGTAGAGGAAAAAACCAATATAGAAACAAAAGTCACAGTGCTTGGCTATCTTCAAAGAGGCGGAACACCTAATACTTTAGATAGAATAATGGGATCTGAAATGGGTAAAAGTGCTGTAGAATTATTATTGGAAGGAAAATCGGCTAGGCTTGTAGGTGTGAAATGCAATGATATTTTTGACATTGATATTGATGAAGCTCTAAAGATGAGAAGGACATTTGATAAAGGCATGTATAATACTGCTAATATATTGTCACTATAGGAGGTTGAAATGAAAAAAACAAAGATTGTAGCCACAATTGGACCTGCTTCTGAATCAAAAGAAATCCTTAAGAAATTATTTGGAAATGGAGTAAATGTTTGTAGATTAAACTTTTCTCATGGAAATCATGAAGAACATCAAAAAAGA
>JGI24710J26742_10003948_pt1 | contig 12398 bp, 10 predicted proteins | sample BioPla2DNA2_FD_26742 | JGI IMG/M metagenome (IMG submission 26742) | reverse complement strand
CCATGCTGAGTTCAAATTCATATTGCTCTCTTTCAGGCGTACCTCGTTCTCCGAAGTATTTGTCCTCCAGTTCTCCTAAAGTCTTATATTTTCTTGTTTCCATTTTTTTATTTTGATTTGTTCATTTTATCTCTTTTCTTTTCTTCGAAATACTCCCTCTTTATCTGCTCGGCTTTTTGTATTTCCGAAAGAGGTGTTTTGTTGGTCTTTTTTATAAGTCCATGGGTAGCAACAACCAAAGTCATTTCATCTTCTTCTGTGTCCCAAAATGCAAAGAGTCGATAATATTTACCGCTATCGTCAACCCTAAATTCAAATATTCCGTCACTACTTTTCAATTTAGTAAACCATTGTCCGAATAATCGTTCTTTGGTCTTACGCATAGCTTGAAACAATTTCTTTTTAGGATTAATTTCAAGTGAGTTGGCAAATTCTTCTGCTTGTTTAAGAAATATTACTTCAATGGGTTTTTCCATATTTGTCAGTCACGATTAGTTTCCAAATATAGAAACATTGTTGACGAATTCAAAGTATTTTCTGTTAGAAATGGAAATCTCTGGTTTTCTTAGCTTGGCCACAACGGCCACTGTGTAAGGCGTAGTGCGGCGCACGCCGCACGGAGAGCCTTGATCGCGCCGCATTCGCTTTACACATTGTTGTGTGTCTGTGCCCGATCAGCGGGCCGTTGTTTTTTTGTTTTCTCCGTAAGCGAAAGGTGCGATTAACAGTGGTCGTTGTGGGCGATGAGGAAAAGGGGAGCGGCCGTTGGCCGCGTTTTTCCGGCCCGCAGGGCATTGGCCACAACGGTTGGCGTGCAGGCGATCGTAGCCCTGTGTTCGCCTACAGCAGAGCTATGGCGCTTGCACTCTGTTATGTGAAGATTTGGAGTTAAAATCCAGCTTGTTTCAATAAAATAGGACACGGAGCAAGCATTGGTCGTCTGTGGCAAATTCTCAAGAAATTTGATGCGTTCGGAACTGGTGGCGGAACAACTCTAATTTGGTCAATTGGTCCAGGGGGATTCAGTGTAATACCATTGGCCAAACACCAAGCATTAAAAGCACCAACAGCTCCTATATTAGTTAAAATTATTGTACCGAAGCTAGTTAGCGCAAACCCAATCGTTATATTTTTTTGAATGCAACAAGCTAAGTAATTCAATGTGTTAATTATGTTATGAGGATATGGCGCAATCCTGGCTCCCCATGCGCTTATACATGCTGCACTAAAAAAACGATTTGGCTTAGTAACGGTACCTCTACTTCTTGAATAACTTATAGCGTAAGGAAATAGATCTATAAGCAAAAAGCCTTCTCTAGCGCATGCCTTTAAAAATGAAACAGTATCTGGAAAAACCATTCCAGGAAATAATGCATTTTTAATAGCACTTGTCCATCCTTGACCTTTAGTTGGTTCGCCTTTTGCAGCATTCCATCGCAGAGGAGATGGATTGTAAAAATAATTCAGCAGGACAGGAGGTGGTGCTTCACCAATTAATATCTTCCTGATTTTGGGTTTACAATATTTTTCTTTATTCTTTTCGAAAGCATCTTGTATTTCCTTACTAGTCATTTTGACAGGATATTCTCCTTCCGCATTCATTATGCACATATAGTACATATATCGCATAAAGTGGACGTGATAGTCTCTTAAGTAATCTGGGAATGTTGGGACTGCTTTACCATTGAAGTAACCCCCAGGAATTCCGAGCGGGTAATTGTAATCTCTTGCTGTTATCATATGTTTGGTTTTTAAATTTTCACACAACGTATCTGTATGTTGTATGGTTGTTATATCTTATTAGTATAATGTTCTATATAATGTTGTTATTCTGCATTTTATCCGTCAAAAACCGAACTAAACAATTATTTTTTTGATATATTGTTTTTTAAGCATTCCATATCTAGAATTATTCCCTCTTTTCAACAGCACATCCAAATGTATTGAATATTTTTTATTACGGAAATAAAATATCTCTATTTTTGTTTTGAGGGTAATAATTAAACTCACGGTCGGTCGTTTTTTTTATATAATACTATGCCGTACAATAGGTATATCTTGACTTTCATTGTTAGTATGCTTTGCCATTCATACTTATTGGGACAACCAACCCTTCTCCCAACTTCTACTGCTGGACAGATAATTACCCATAAATACTACACTCTTTCATATAGTGAGAATGACAAACAGCCATACTGGGTGGCCTACCTTCTTACCGGCTCAATGCTTAATGGGAGCGTAAAAAGAACTAACTACTTCAGGCCTGATCCACAAGTTACAACAGGTTCGGCGGAACTGTCCGATTATAAGAGATCAGGCTACAACAGAGGGCATTTATGTCCGGCAAGAGATATGACATTTGATAGCGAAGCTATGTCCGAAACATTCTACCTGTCAAATATGAGCCCCCAGGTTCCATCATTCAATAGGGGTGTCTGGCAACAACTTGAAGGAATGGTTCGAAAGTGGGCAATTAATGAAGATTCTATTTTTGTGGTGACAGGTGGCATTATGACAAGCCCGATAGGAACAATCGGAACGAATGAAGTAACCGCGCCATCAGAATTCTATAAGATAGTGCTCGATCTGACCGGAGAAAGGAAGATGATCGCTTTTATCCTTCCAAACCAAAAAGGTAAAAAATCATTTATGGATTATGCTGTATCTGTTGATAGTGTTGAGTCGGTAACAGGTATTGACTTCTTTTATAATCTTCCGGACAGCGTAGAATATATCCTTGAAGGAACTATTGATAAATCCTTGTGGGGGTTCTGAAAGTCCTCGCTTTATCCCAATCAAATATGGAAATCTGACTTATCATAAAGTATTAAAAATCAATGTTAATCGCTTTTTGCATCGGGTAACAGTCGCCAGATAACAAGAATCGCGATTAATCAATAATGATTGTGAAGCCCTCCCTCTCGCTAAAAAAGTTATCTTCGCATTGGAATAGTTAAAATAGTTGGCCAATAGATCTATGACAAAGAAAATGGAAAGCAGTGGCGGAATTGTTCACGGTAACGACAAAGTAATGGAGGTTGTAAATGAACTCGTGGAGTTTTATGGAACAGCTTCGGATAAGGTTGTGCAGATATTGACAGGGATCCAGAACAGGCTGAACTATTTACCTGACGAAGCTTTGATAGAGGTGGCCAGATTAACCGATATCACGCCCGGACAGATTTCAGAGATCTCCACCTTTTATCCGCAATTCAGACATAAGCCAACAGGCAGGCATATCATACAGTTTTGTGCCGGCACAACATGTTTTTTGAAAGGTTCCCGGGAGATAAAAGAGGCTTTCAGGGATTATCTGAAGATTGAAGAGGGCAAAAGCTGCTCTCCCGACAACCTGTTTTCCATTGAGGATGTCGAATGTTTGGGCGTATGCGCTATAGCGCCCGCCGTGAGGATAGGAAACGAGATTTATGGCAACCTTTCCACAGCGGATGTTGGCAGGGTTGTGGAGGATTTCCTTGAATCGATCGAAAAAAAACCGAGGCCGGTTAATAAGTCGGCGCTTGACAACATTACCGGTGAAATAAGGGTTGGCATAGGCAGTTGTTGTGTCGCGAAGGGCAGCAAGGAGGTGCTGACAGAAATAGTGGCATACAAGGAGTCGAAAAATATTCCTATTTTGGTGAAGCCCGTGGGGTGTACGGGAGCGTGCGGATATACGCCTATTATGGATATAGTTTCCAATGAGGGGGACAGGAAGAGATACGTGGCGGTTACTCCCCGTGATGTCGAATCAATTATGGAGGAGAATTTTGGGGACAAGAAAAACATGGTCAATACGGTTGATGACGCAAGGAGTATTATCTCCAAAAAACTCGACGACTATTTGGCCAAACAGACCAGGATAACGACAGATACCGGAGGGATCCTCTCCCCTGTCTCGCTTAATGAATATATCTCCAAAGGTGGTTTGGAGCCGTTTAAGAGGTTGGTCAACGAAAAAAATCGGTCACTGATTATTGATAGGTTGACCTTAAGCGGATTAAAAGAAAAAAGCAGTTCCAAACTGGTTGGCGAGGAGATCTGGTCGTTAAAAACCGATGAAAACGGCTCTCACGCTATTATCTGCTATAGTGAGGAGAATGACACGGGATCTTTCAAGGATAGGATGATGCTGGAAACCTTTCCTTTCAAAATAATCGAGGGGATGTTGATTATGGGTTTGGCCGCTGACATTGGGAGGGCCATTTTTCATATTAGCGATATGTACCCTTTGGCCAAGAGGCGAATTAAGAACGCGGTATCGCAATATATAAAGGCAGGATACCTGGGGTACAATATTTTGGACAGTGGCATCTCTTTCGAAATAATCGTAGTCGAGGGGCCCGGGGATTTTATGTGCGGGGAGAGGGAGAGCGAGTTCGCGGGAATGAGGGTTTTGATGTTGAGCCCCGAAACTTTTTGCGGGGTCCCCAATATCTTTGAAAATGAAAATTATGACGGCAACAATGCCCGTAAAACTCCCAACACACTGATTGTAGGTTTAACCGGGAGAGTTGATACGCCGGGTGTGGTTGAAGTGGCGGAAGGGACCTCCATTGGGGAGATAATTGACCGTTTTGGCGGCGGAACGGAGAGCAAGGAAAATATTAAGGCTGTCCATGTCGGGGGGTTGGCGGGATGTTTTATCCCGAAAGAGTTGTTCGATATGCCCCTGGATTATGATATATTTAGAAATAACTCTCTTTTTCTTGGACCCGGGAATATCGAGATGATCAATGAAACCGACAGTATTGTCGATCTTACCCTTCATTTCGCCGATTTCGCCCGCAGACAGTCGTGCGGTAAATGCGCGATATGCAGGGCCGGAACAAAAAGGATGTACGATATAATCAAAAAGATAAAGGAGAAAAACTGCGCGAAAGAGGAACTGGCCGAGCTGGAGCTTCTTTGTGCCCACCTTAAAAAGGGAAGTTTGTGTGGATTGGGAAAAAGCGCTCCAAATGCTGTTGTGTCGGCTCTGAAATATTTCAAAAAAGAGTTTGAAGATGGGCTTTTGGCCTGAATACCCAAAAATAAAGGTTTATGATCAAGATAAAGATAAACAACAGAACTTTTGAAGTTGAGCCGGGTCGCACGATACTGTCGATAGCGGAAGATGGAGGAATAAAAATCCCGACACTTTGCCACTACCCGGGCATTGAAGAGGATGCCTCCTGTTTGATCTGCTCGGTCAGGAACAAACGGGATGGGACTTTTACCCCCGCATGCGCCACGATAGCGGAAGATGGGATGGAAATAGATACAAAATCCAAAGAGGTTATAGAATACAGAAAAAGGATAATCCGGTTGATTTTGATGGAGCATAGGGCTGAATGTGAGGCCCCGTGCAGGGTGTCTTGTCCGTTTGGGTACGATATCCCATTGTTGAACAGATATTTATCGGAAGGCAAAATAAAGGAGGCCCTGTCGTTGCTGGTATCCGAAACCGGGGATAAACCCCTTCACTGCCAGGAGTGCGAGGCTTTCTGCGAAACCAATTGTCGCAGGGGTTCCATCGACTCCCCTATCTCTATCAGAAATATTCGTATGTTTTTGTCTTCCAGGCTCGAAGAGACTTCAATAAAACCGGACGACCAGTCGCGACCGGACAATGAATATAAAAAGTTGTTCAGCTCCAAAATTACGGCACTGACGGCCGCTGAATTGTCGGAATGGTTGAAAGAGTGCGAAGATACTACAGAGCGTTACAGGGAAATCGGAGATTACCTCACTGCCGGTTATGAGGCCAAAAACTGCATGCATTGCGATTGCAGGGCGGCCAACGATTGCGGATTAAGGGAGATAGCCGCCCAGTTGGGCGTTACCGACCCCCCTGAAAAATTTGACTCCCTTCCAATAGAAAAAAAAATAAACCGAAACGCCAATTTGGTTTTTGAAAGGGCAAAATGTATTAAGTGCGGTCTTTGCGTGAGAGCGTGCAATGATCTGGACGGCAGGGTCGCATTGACATATCTTAACAGAGGTCTGGACCTGATCGTTTCTGAGCCTATAGGTGTCGATTTTCGTTATATACATAGCGAAAAAGCGGAGGAGATTTATTCCAACATTTGTCCCACCGGCGCGCTCAGAAAAATCAAATAAATCGCAACTTTAACAACCTTGCGGAAGGATCAATTAAACCTGTGAATTTTGTTTATCAGCGAGAAAGAAAATGAATGTTAAAATCGAACAGAGTTGGAACTCGAAACTAACGGATGAGTTTAATAAACCCTATTTCAAGGAATTGACCGATTTTGTCAGGGAAGAATATTCCAAAAAAACAATATATCCTCCCGGTGGGCTTATCTTCAATGCCTTCAATATCTGTCCGTTTGACAATGTAAAGGCAGTTATTATCGGCCAGGATCCTTACCATGGGCCCCGACAGGCACACGGATTGTGTTTCTCGGTCAGGGAGGGCGTTGAGATACCCCCAAGTTTGAGAAACATCTATAAAGAGATTGAAAATGATCTTGGAATCAAGCCATTGGCTTCGGGAGATCTGACCAGGTGGGCTATACAGGGGGGTGTTGTTATTGAACGCGACGCTAACNGTTGAGGCNCACCGTGCGGGATCACATCAGGGAAAGGGTTGGGAGCGATTTACAGATTCCGTTATTTCATTGTTAAACAGAGAAAAAGAAAACCTTGTTTTTTTTCTTTGGGGAGCCTATGCGCAGAGAAAAGGGGAGGTAATTGATCGCGACAGGCATCTTGTCCTGGAATCTGTCCACCCCTCGCCTTTATCGGCCTCAAGGGGCTTCTTTGGGAACAACCATTTCAGCAGGTGCAACAATTACCAAAAAATGGCCGGCAGGGAACCAATAAACTGGGAATAACCGGTCAAGTCGCCTTTTTTGTAGTTAACCCGGTCAATTCTTTGACGAACATACCTTTCTTTTTGACTAAAAATATATGTTATATACATTCTATCTCTATTTTTATTAGCCTATTAAATAAAATATGAGCGGCGATAATTATTATATGCAGGGAACAAACAACACGCCGAAAATCGATTTTAACGGTGTTACCGGCGAGTTGCTTTTAGAAGGTCGTTCCATACCCTCCAACTCTATTGGGGTTTACGGCGAGGCGTATGAATGGATAACCAGGTACGCTGAAGATCCAAGGCCGACAACAAACTTCAGAATGAACCTTGACTACTTCAACACTTCATCTGTCATATGGATATCCAAGATGATCAAGGTCTTGAGCAATATGGAGTTCCCTGACTATACATTGATGCTTTATGTCTATCTGGACATAGAAGATGTTGTTGAACTGGACCCCCAGGATGTGGTTGATCTGTTGACACCTATGTTCGACTTTAATAAGGAGCCAACGGTTAACCTCTGCATAAAGCTCTGTGGCCTGGATTCCAACGGAAAAGTTATAAAAGAATCTGACGTATTGCTCTGATAACGGACAAAACTGTTATCTTCGTTTTTCATCGAATACTTTATTTTTTGTTTAAATGGTACTAACTTGGTACCTTAAAACTATTGTTATGAGGGCAATTATTTTATCGATAATTTTAATGCTACCCATTATGAAATGTTCTTCGCAAGAGATTTCTAAAGAGAGACAACCGTACGCTGCCGGGAGGTTTTACACTTCGGATCGAAAAGAACTTGTAGCGGAGCTTGATGCGTTGTTCGACGAGTGCTTAAAAGTGGAAGTACCTGGTTTGGCCCGGGCCATTATTGTTCCCCATGCCGGCTATGTATATTCAGGTAGTGTCGCCGCCTCCGCCTTCGCCACTACTCCCAAAAAAGGATCGTACAAAAATATTTTTATAATCGGATCCACGCATGTTATGGGATTCTCCGGGGCATCTGTCTATGAATCAAAAGAATATGTTACTCCTTTAGGAGTTGCTACCACTAATCGCGTGATTACAGGCAAGTTGAAAGAATCGGCTCTTTTTACCTTTCCTGAACATTTACATGATAACGACCATGTAATTGAGGTTGTCATACCTTTTATTCAAAACTATTATGAAGATAATCCCCAAATAATTCCGATTATTGTCGGGACTGACGATAGGAACACTATCAAGAAAATGGCGGAGACATTGAGACCTTGGTTCACTCCGGAAAATTTATTCGTGATAAGCAGCGATTTTTCGCATTACCCCTATTATGACGATGCTGTTGTGGTTGACAACCTTACGGCGGAAGCGTTGATGTCGGCCAATCCGGACCAATTCTTGAAAGTGCTCAGGGATAACTCGTCGAAAAGGATTCCGGGTCTGGCTACAAGCATGTGCGGCTGGTCGTCGGGTCTTCTTCTTCTGGACATGATCCAGGGAAGCCCCGGTCTAAACTTTAAAAAGATTAACTACCAAAATTCAGGCGACTCCCGGTATGGCGACAAATCGGGTGTTGTCGGTTATAACGCTATCGGACTGTATGAAAAGGGGGATCTGTTTGATAGTGAGCTGTCATTTACCGATAAAGAGAAGGAGGAACTGTTTAGAATCGCCAGATTGTCGATAGAATCATGGCTTAACAACAGGAGATATCCAACAATTGATGGATCGGGCATAAACCAAAAATTAAAAGAAAAATACGGCGCGTTCGTGACGTTGAAGATAGATGGGGTATTAAGGGGGTGCATAGGAAAATTCGTTTCAGACGATCCTCTGTATAAGGCAGTAAGTGAATCGGCCATATCATCCGCCTTCAGTGATCCCCGTTTTCCCCAACTGACAAAGGATGAATACCCGAACATTGATATTGAAATAACTGTCTTGGGGCCAATGAAACGTATTTATGATAAAAACGAAATTGTTTTGGGCAGGCATGGGGTATATATCAGGCAAGGGTCAATGGCGGGCACATTGCTGCCCCAGGTAGCGATTGAAAACGGTTGGGACGTTGACGAGTTCCTTGAGTATACCTCCCAATATAAGGCGGGAATCGGACGTTCCGGATGGAAGAGAGCGGAATTGTATATATATGAAGGGGTGGTTTTCGAAGAAAAAAGATAGGGTCAATACGGATCCGCGTATTGGTTTGAGCCTGTTTATAATAGGCGCGGTTAGTTGCTCTATTCAGCTGTTATTCATGAAAGAGGCTATGAACATTGCCGGTGGCAATGAGCTGATAGCCGGTGTTTTTATGGGGACATGGCTGATAATGTCGGCTTTAGGCGCCTGGCTGGGAGGAGACACCAAAACAACCAATCTTAGGAGCATCAACCTGTTNTTTTCCTTCTCCCCGGTAGTCTCGCTTTTATTTCTACTGGTCGCTTCCACCTCTTTTGTGCATCCNGGAGAGACNATGTCCTTTTTCAAGTCGCTTATCTTTACTCTGGTTATTACCGCTCCCATCTGTATAGCATCAGGATATGCCTTTATCAAGCTTGTTGAACTGTCTGTTTTGGTAAACAGGTCGGTGCCCGGCAAATCCTTTGCCATGGAGACTCTGGGCGGAATACTCGCGGGCATATTGATTTCAATTGTCTCTTCCGGGCTTGTCAACACCTACCTTTTGATCCTGCTGACCATATTGCTCTCATTTTCCTTCACAATCCTGACTTTTTTCATATACGACAAAAGAAAAAAAACTCACTTCAGAATTTTTATGGCTTTGTTGGGAGCGACTCTTATAATCATCAATCCCGATCTCCTTATCCGAAACTTTATAATGGGCGGAGTTGATATTGTTTCAACAAAGGACACCCCATACGGCAACATATCTGAAGGAAGGTATGGAGGGGAAACCAACCTCTTTTATGATTACAGACTTGTTGCCTATTCCAACGATATTATGGAACGCGAAGAGGATATACACTTCGCTATGCTGCAGGAGAGGACCATTAAGGATGTGTTGCTCATATCGGGCCCATTAAGTTCCAGATTGAAAGAGTTGTCGAAATACTATTTGACATCGGTCACATTTATGGAGAGAGATCCCGGACTCATCAAAATAGCCGAAGAGGAGGAGGAGTATTCGCGTTCGTACGACCTTTATATAAGGAATATCGACGCTTTCAACGGGATTAAGCTGGACAGTTCCAAATATGACGCTATCATTTCGTTGGTGCCCCCACCCTCTTCCCTCTCTTTGAGCAGGTTCTACTCCTTGGAGTTTTTCAAAAACGCCAAAGCGAGGATGACAGGCGATGCGGTTTTTTTATGCGCCCCGGGACCGGGCGAAGATTATTTCGGCGATGAGGCCACCAAACTATATTCATCGATATATAACGCTCTTAAAAAGGTTTTTTTGAATGTATCTCCCGTACTTGGCAACAAATTATATTTTATAGCTTCCGACGGGCCGCTCTCCGTCTCTTTTTCCATGTTATCAATAGAGAGTGGGATCGAAAATCAATATGTCAACAGCTATTATTTTATCGATGAATTAACCGAGGAGAAAAGCGGACAAATTGTCGGGAATATTGATAAAAAGGTGAGAATGAACAGGATAAGCAATCCAATCGCCAGTTACTATTATCAACAGTACAGCCTGAGCAAGGATACCAACAGGATTACAATTGCCTTGACCATTATTGTCATGGTTTTCGCCTTGCCCGTGATTGCCTTCAGAAGAAAAAACATTTATATGTATTTTTCATCGGCCGCTTTATCTGGTTTTGAGATAATTATACTGTTCATGTTGCAAATAACAGTGGGAAACATGTATCAAATTACAGGCGCTGTTGTCGCGACAATAATGGCAGGTTTAGCTTTGGGGGCGATTATCGGGATAAAATCCATTTCCAAGATAGATATAAGGAAACGAATGTCGGGCATAGCGTTATACTATGCTCTGATCGCTCTTCTATTCCCGTTTATCGTCTCGATAGCGGATAAAAAGATATCAACAATTCTGATTGTCTCGCTCTCCTTCCTGCCCTCGATATTCACGGGCCACCTTTTCAGGGAACTGACAATAAACAATGGAAAGGGAAAGGCCACATCAAACACCTATAGCGCCGATCTTGCCGGTTCGGCCATAGGTTTTATACTGATCTCCGCGGTTGCTGTCCCGCTATTGGGACTCCAACTGACAATAATTTTACTTTCATTGATGCTTTTTATGGGTATTTTTGTTGGCAGCATCAAATAAGATACAAGCCGGATTTTTATCCGTCACTATTTATAATTAAATTTGGTCTCGTATGAACGACATGAAAAATTTAGCCTATAATATCGAAAGAGGACCATTTATCAGAAGTTTTTTGGCCGCATCCGCGGGAATGTTCTGTTTTTCCAGGGGACTGGCGGCCGATAGCCTATATGATAAGGTTGGAAAGCGAAACACGAAAGAAGCTTTATTTTGGGACAGTTCCGCGAGAGGCGTTCAATGTACCCTTTGCCCGAATAATTGCGTGATATCTGAAAGGAAGGCAGGTTTATGTGGCGTGAGAAAAGTCAGTAATTCCCGACTATATACCATCTCTTACGGGAATCCATGCACAGCGAACATAGATCCTATAGAAAAAAAACCCTTGTACCATTTTATGCCGGGCAGCAGAACCTTTTCCATAGCCACTGCCGGATGCAATCTCGCATGTTTGAATTGCCAGAACTGGACAATTGCAAAGGTAACCCCCGATGAAACCAATAATTACGACCTTATGCCCGAAGCTGTGGTTAACAGAGCTGTTTCCGGAAGATGTCCGGTGATCGCCTATACCTATACCGAACCGGTCACATTTTTTGAATATGCTTATGACACCGCCGTTATAGCCAAAGAGAGAGGACTTAAAAATATTATCAAATCATCGGGTTATATTAATCCTGAGCCACTAAGGCAGTGGTGCGAAGTGATGGACGCGGCGAACATTGATCTGAAAGCGTTCAATAACGGAACATATTTGAAATTGTCGGGCGTCAGGCTTCAGCCGGTTTTGGATACTCTTAAAATTTTGAAAGATAATGGAGTGTGGCTTGAGATCACAAATCTTGTGATTCCCTCATGGACAGATAATCTTGACGAGATCAGGGATATGTGCAAATGGCTGACAGATAACGGATTTTCCGATACTCCCCTTCATTTCAGCCGTTTTCACCCCATGTACAAACTCGACCAACTTCCCCCAACCCCTGTGGAAACTCTTTTTGAGGCGGCCAGCATAGCGACAGAAGAGGGCATTAAATTTGTCTATATCGGCAATGTTCCCGGAAATGACAAAGAGGATACGAAATGTCCTAAATGTGGCGCGGTTGTTATTGAGAGACAGGGTTACTCCATATTATTGAAAAACATTGCGGACGGTAAATGTATATCATGTGGAGAGACTATCCCCGGTGTTTTCAATTAATATAAAAGGTCCCATGTTACCCGAAAAATGTTTTAAATCTTTATGAAGCAATCTGAAGCTAAGGAGAGGATTTTGAGGTTAAGGGAGGAACTCTCAAGACATAACGACCTTTATTACAGGCAAAA
>JGI24710J26742_10003944_pt1 | contig 12407 bp, 15 predicted proteins | sample BioPla2DNA2_FD_26742 | JGI IMG/M metagenome (IMG submission 26742) | reverse complement strand
CAGTGCACCGTCACTTGCCCCAACGGTTATGACATGGCTGAAATCTGTAGAGATGCCAGGGAAAATATGGTCAGCACGACTAAGATGTCTCTGGCCTATCACGAGTTTGCTCTTTTAGACATGCTCTTTTCAAACGGTGACGCCTTCCTCTGTAAACCTCAAGTTGGATATGAGGAATGCAGATATGTGTTTTTCCCAGGATGTCAGGCAGGAGCTATAGCGCCCGAGGCGGTATTTAAGGCATATATGGACCTTGCGGGAAGACTTGAAGGTGGAGTCGGTCTCATGAATGCCTGTTGCGGCGCCATAGCCAAATGGGCCGGAAGGACAGCGATTTACGAAGAGTGTGAAGAACTCTTAAAAAACGAATTGAAAAAGCTTGGGAATCCTCAAATAATCGCTGCTTGTCCCACTTGCAAAAAGACGCTTGAAGAGATGACGGGTTCAGAGGTGAGAGGCATATGGGATATACTTAATGAAAACGGACTCCCTAAGGGGGCATCGCAATACGATAGACCTCTTATTATGCACGATTCCTGCAGCGCTAGGGGAGACAGTGATATGCAAACTGCCATTCGCAAACTTACTGACAGTTTAGGGTGCACTCTGAAGGAGGTGCCGTATAACGGAGACATGACGGAATGCTGCGGCTACGGAGGTCTTGTGAGCTATGTAAATAAGGAACTCGCGTCCAAAATGGCAAAAAGCTGTACTAAAGACGAAGACATACCTTTTATCAGTTATTGCATGGCTTGTCGCGACCGCTTTGCAAGAGAAGGAAGGGAGAGTATGCACGTACTTGAACTCGTCTACGCTGCGCCGGCAGGGAATCCGCCCGACATATCCGAGAAACGCAAAAACAGACTGAATCTTAAGCGCAGGCTGTTGAAAGAGATATGGAACGAGGAGGTCATAGAGGTGAATCCGGAATATAAGATTGTGATACCGGAGGATGTAGCCAAAATTCTTGATGAACGAATGATACTGGAGGAAGACGTATACGCCGTCATAGAGGAGTATCATGCGGGAGGAAGTGCGGTCTACGATGAGATAAGCGGCATGCTTACGAGTTCTTTGAGAAGAGGAAATGTCACGTTTTGGCTTCAATTTACAGAGGACGAAGCGGATGCCTATACTATTTGCGGAGCATACAGTCACCGCATGAAAGTAAGAACGAGGTTTGAAGTATGACAGACAGTAAAAAAGTCTATTATACTGTGGAGGCGGGGGACAATCTCATTTGCAGGAAATGCGACATCCCCTTGGAAGAGACCGAGGCAGTTTTTGAATATCTGGACAACACTTTCCCCGTCGTGCTTCCCGCCTGTCCTAAATGCGGATTTGTTTATGTCCCTGAGGACTTAGCTCTGGGGAAGGTCCTTTCTGTTGAGAAAGTCCTAGAGGACAAATAGTGGATGTGTGAACATGGGATATAAAACGAAACCTGAGAGGCATCCGGGCGGAAAAGATTCGACAAGGCGTCTTATTGAGCTTTCAAAAATACAACCTTGCAAGATCTTAGATATAGGAGCAGGGAGCGGAGCGACTCTGAAGCTTTTAAAAGAACTGGGTTTTGATGCATATGGTATAGACCTGGAGCCTGGTGAAGGTGTGGATAGAGGCAATATGCTGAATACCGGATTTTCCGACGGGAGCTTTGAAGCGCTAATATCAGAATGTTCGTTTTTTATCTCGGGAGATGCATCCGGCGCTCTCAGGGAAGCGAATAGAGTGCTTAGAAGGGGCGGAAAACTTCTCCTCTCAGATATTTTTTACGGTGATGAGAAGGATTTACGTATATTTTTACATACAGGCGGTTTTAATCTTCTGTGTTGTGTCGATATTACTGACGAATGGAAACGCTATTACATTGAGAGGATATGGGACGGGACTGCGGATACGTTTTGCAATTTCAAACACAACGATTATTGTATAAAAAGATTCAGATATTATTTAAGTGTTAGTGAAAGGATGTGGATTCCATGAGTGATATCTTCGAAATACTCTTAGAGCATTCGCAAAGGGGTTATTCTTGTTCACAGTCAATGCTTTTGATTGCCCTTGAGAGTGAGGGAAAGGAAAATCCGGACCTGATCCGTGCTGTCGGCGGCTTGAGAGGAGGCCTTGACGACTCGGGAGAGGTCTGCGGCGCTCTCAGCGGAGGGATGTGCTTTTTAAGTTATTTTGGCGGAAGAGGCGCTGACGACGAAGTGGAAGACCCCAATTTGAGCATCATGACGAAAGAACTGTATGAGTGGTTTGTCGAATATACCGCTGAATACGGCGGAATAGACTGCAGGCAGATACTGGACGACGATGAGCGTAATCAAATACAGCGCTGCCCCATGGTGGTCAGAGACACGGTGGAAAAATGCATCTCTCTCTTACAGAGATTCGATTTAATATAAGTTGGATGTTCGCGAAATTTATGGAGAATTTTCATGCCTGAATTCATTTCTAAAACCGACAGTGTCTGTCCGGTCTGTCTTAAGCGCATAGAAGCTGAAAGAGTGNTAGGAGAAGACGGCTACATTCATATGCGAAAGTCTTGTCCTGAGCANGGGNATTTTNATGCCCTTATTTGGGAAGGAGACTTAGAGAGCTATTTGGCTTGGGCGGATTCACCCGGAGAAGGGGCGCCTCCTGTCAATGCACGAAAAGTAGAGAAGGGTTGCCCCTATGACTGCGGTCTCTGCCGGGATCATAAACGTGAGAGTTGCTGTGTTTTACTGGAATTGACAAACAGATGCAATCTCCAGTGTCCCGTCTGTTTTGCCACAGCCGGAGAAGGGGATGAAAAGGACTTGAGTTTAGCGGACATAGAGGCTCAATATGAAATGCTGCTTGAGTGCGGAGGCCCCTTTAATATTCAACTTTCAGGCGGTGAGCCTACTTTGAGAGAGGATCTGGCTGAAATTATTGCTGTTGGAAGAGATAAGGGCTTTTCCTTCTTTCAACTTAATACCAACGGCTTGAGAATTGCTGAAGAGAAGGGCTATGCCGAATTTTTAAGAGATGCGGGAGTATCATGCGTCTTTCTTCAATTTGACGGCCTTAGGGATTCGACATACGAAATTCTTCGAGGGAAACCTCTACTGGAAATTAAACTGGAGGCAATCGAACGCTGTGCAAAAGTCGGCCTTGGTATAGTCTTCGTTCCGACTGTAGCTCCCGGTGTAAATGAAGATGAAGTGGGAGCTATTATCGATTTTGCAATGAGCAAGCATCCGGCTGTAAGGGGAGTCCATTTCCAGCCTATAAGTTATTTTGGAAGATGTGAGCTGGAGGGCGATACGAAAATTACTATTCCGCGCATGCTTAAAAATATCGAGGATCAGAGCGCAGGAAAGCTGCAAGCTGCTGATTTTTCCGGAGGCGGAGCCGAGAGTCCATATTGCTCTTTCCACGCGAGCTATAGAAAGACGGCTGACGGAAGTTTTAAAGTTCTGCCAAAACGGCAGAATCAATCCTGTTGCGACAGCTCGGAAACGAGGAGTTTTGTCGCGAGACAGTGGAGAGGCTCATCTACAGTGGAAAGATCTTCTTTATTAACGGAAAATTCAGAGTGTTGTTCGCCTAAGCCTATTGGTCTCACCATAGGCTTTGGGAAGAAACGCTCCTGCTGCCCTACCGAGTCCTATGAGAAGGATCCCTTTGACGAATTTATAGAAAAAGCGATCAGGGATACGTTCACGGTATCAGGTATGGTTTTCCAGGACGCCTCGGATCTGGACCTTGAAAGGCTCAGGCGCTGTAAAATCAGTGAAGCAGACAGCAATCATGGCATGGTTCCATTTTGTGCCTACAATCTCACAAACATCTTAGGAGAAACCTTATACAGAAAATGAAAAAGTCCGCCCTAGAAAAGTGGATATGTGATCGAGAAAATATCCCTCATTTGACCAGAGATAGACTGGATGACTTACAGTTGACTAAGCTTAATGCTCTCTTGGCCAGGGTAAAAAGTCGAGGTGGGTTATATGATCATCTGCCGGGGCATCTTTCAAGCCTAAAAGACATAGAAGATCTTCCCTTTACAACGGCAGAAGATCTGGCTGAAAACCCCGCATCTTTCCTGCTTGGTTCTCAGTCGAAGGTAAGCAGGGTCATCTCAGGTGTCACCAGCGGGACAACAGGCCCTTCCAAGCGAGTTTTTTATTCTGACGGTGATTTGGAAAACACGGTCACTTTTTTTGCTGCGGGGATATCGGAGATGACCTCAGCGGGTGAAGCCGTTCTCATTACTATGCCTTTTTCAGTTCCGGGTGGCTTGGGAGAACTTGTCGCTAGGGCGGTGGAACTGTTGGGGGCAAAGCCCATTAGAGCAGGATCGAATTTAACTTTTGCGGAGCTGAGCGAAATTATGCGTCTTGAGCGTCCGGTTTCATATATAGGTATGCCGATACCACTACTATCTGTGCTCAGGTTCTGTGGCGAAGGTTCCACGTTAAAGCGGGCACTGGTTTCAGCTGATGTCTGTCCTGTTTCTGTTCAGCGCGAAATCGAAGATTTACTGGGCAACAGACTCTTTCCGCACTATGGTCTCAGAGAAAGTTGCCTCGGAGGGGCTGTAACGTGTCAAGCTCATGAGGGCATGCATTTAAGAGAAAATCATATAATCGCAGAGATCATCGGAAAGGACGATAAGCCGGTCCGTAAGGGAGACTACGGAGAATTGGTCATAACGACCATAGGAATGGAGATCATGCCGCTCATAAGATATAGGACGGGTGATAGAGCTCGCATACTGCAAGAACCGTGTCCATGTGGTGCTGTTAGCGCCAGGATAGACGTAGAAGGACGCTTGGATGATCATGTACGCATGTCGGATATAGATGAGGTGCTGTTTTCTATCAAAGAACTGGTTGATGTTAAAGCAGGGTTTGTAGGAGATGTGCTGGAGCTAAAGGCTTATGTTCTGAGAGATTTTCAAATAGAAGAAGAGATGAAAAGGCGTGTTTCCCCTCTATATTTAAGTAATGAAATAAAAGTAAGTGCTCAAATTTGTGACGGTGATGACAAGTCTCTTTATCCGGGAAAAAGGACCATATACGGAAGAGATGGATCGACAAATTTATGAGTTAATTGACAGTGTTGCAGAGCATATGGTTATGAATGGCAAAAGGCCTTGTGCCGGCTTAAAAGAACTTGATAAAACAAAACTGTTAAGGAATTTAAGTCAAAAGATTATAAGGTATTTTAGAGGAGCAGGCGGTGAAATAGAGTAAGCATTTTTGTTATTTGAATAGTGTACTTCAACCAAGTCATCGATAAAAATTACTCATTAGAGACGAATCGGTCTTGATGGGTGGATATTTTCTTTCAGAAAACTTCTCGAAGAATAAGAGTGTCTGTACAAGTTGCTCTTATTCTTTTTTCAGTTATTTACTTGTTTTTAAATTAAGTACTTGAAATTTTTCTAAAAGGATGTTTTAATAACTAATAGAATGTTAGGCGTGCCTTACAAAAGGCGCGTTAAGGAGGATATATATGAAAAAGAGAAGTATATTATTTATATTTTTGACAGTGATGTCCGTTTTTTTAATTTCTTGTGTCGGGAAGAAAGTAGAGGAGCCTTCCATACCCTTTCAAGAGGGGGAGGCAAGACCGACTGTTACTGCTACGACCACTTTTGTGAGTGATATAGTGAAGCGCTTAGCAGACGATTTAGTAGATGTGGATCTGATTATTCCGGCAGGAGAAGATCCCCATTTGTATGAACCCAAACCGCGCGATTTGGATAAATTGACCCGGGCGGACTTACTGATTTATCACGGCTTGGATTTTGAAGGGCGGATGGTGGAGGTTTTGGAAAAAATGGGTTCTGCTTTGGCAAAAGATTTTCCGGCGGAGCGAGTCGGAGTGATGGATGATGATGGCAGTCTTGTTGTGGACCCGCATTTTTGGTTCGACATCGATTTGTATAAACTGGCTGTCGACAATGTGGCTGATTATTTGTCCGATTTGTTGCCGGAAGAGGCGGAGGGGATTGTCTTACGGGCGGAAGAATATAAGGAGGATTTGGATCGTATGTTGGAAGATTGCAAACGAAAAATGGATAAGATTCCAGAGTCTTCCCGTTACTTGATTACCCCGCACGATGCATTTAATTATTTTTCACGCACTTTTTCCATACCGGTCATGGCACCGCAAGGGGTCAGTACGGATTCGGAGGTTGCTAACAAAGATATACAAGATACGGTTGATTTTATTGTGGAGAAGCAAATCAAGGCTATTTTTGTAGAAACGACTACGGATCCGGCTCGGATGGAGAAGCTGAAGGAAGCTGCTTTGGCCCGAGGGTTTACGGTGACGGTTGTCCAAGGCGAAGGAAATGAACTTTTCTCTGATTCTTTGGCTCCGGAAGGAGAAAAAGGGGATAACTTTATTGACATGTTTACTCATAATGTGGATTTAATCGTAAAGAATTTGAAATGATTTGATGGAGTTTTGTTGGAGATTTTTGCGTTATGGCACGAGTGATTATTGAAGTAGAAGATTTGACCATGGCTTATCAAGATAAACCGGTTCTTTGGGATAATGATGTGGACATTATAGAGAATTCACGGACGGCCATTATCGGGCCCAATGGGGCAGGGAAGTCTACTTTTCTCAAGGGAATTTTGGGCCTTTTGCCCAGTTTGTCCGGTTATGTGAAATTTATGGGTCGGCCTTTGGAGGAGGTAAGGGAAAAAGTTGCCTATATTCCTCAGTCGAAGAGTGTGAACTGGGATTTTCCAACGACGGCTTTGGATGTGGTTTTGATGGGGCGCTATGTGCATCTGGGTTGGATTAAGAGACCGACTAAGAAGGATTATCGAATAGCAGAGGAGGCTCTGGAGAGGATGGGGATGGGGGAGTACCGAGATCGACAGATTTCACAATTGTCCGGAGGCCAAAGGCAGCGGGTTTTCTTAGCCAGAACCATTGCGCAAGAGGCGGAGATTTATATCATGGATGAGCCTTTGGCAGGGGTAGATATGACAACGGAGAAAGTAATTATTGACTTTTTGCACGAGGCTCAGGCGGAAGGAAAGACTTCGGTAGTGGTCCATCATGACTTGAATACCTTAGCTGACTATTTTGACCACTTAGTTATTTTAAATAAACGAGTCATTGCTCAAGGGCTTATGGAGGATGTCTTGCTCCAGGAAAACTTAGAATTGGCAAATATAAGAGGGTTTCAAGTTGCGTATTGAAATTTTGACAAATTATTCCTTTTGGGTTGTGGCCTTGGGTACTATTCTTTTGGCTGCTGTAGCCGGCATGGTTGGTACTTTGACCGTTTTGCGAGGTCAATCTTTGATTGGTGATGCTATAGGACATTCTGCTTATCCCGGGGTGGTGCTGGCTTTTATGGTTAGTCAGCAGATGGAGCCTGCTTTCTTGGTGATAGGAGCGGCATTAGCCGGCTTTTTGGCTTTTTCGTTGATTCAATTTATCAGTGGTCATACAAAAGTTAACCTGGATGCAGTGTTGGCGACAGTCTTATCTTCCTTTTTTGGCATGGGAATGGTACTGAAAAGTTATATTCAGGGACATCCCCACTATGCAAGAGTTTCCCAAGGAGGTTTGCAAAATTATATTTTTGGCCAGGCCGCTTTTATTCGTATGGTTGATGTACAACTGATTTTACTGGTGGCTATTCCGACTCTGATTTTATTGTTTTTGTTCTATAAAGAGTTTAAGGTTTTTATTTTTGATGAAGGGTATGCCCGTTCGATAGGTATCCAAGTCAAATGGATGAACTTTCTCCTCATTATTCTTATTTTGGGGGTTATTGTGGTCGGTTTGAAGTTTGTCGGAGCTATTTTGATTTCTTCTTTTTTGATTGTCCCGGCTATTGCTGCCTTACAGTGGAGTCATCGTTTTCCCCGGGTTTTATCTTTGGCTGCTGTGATAGGGGTAGTATCCGCTTTTTTTGGCACCTATCTTTCAAGTATTTATCAGGGCATGTCAACCGGACCGGCTATTATTTTAATTATGTCAGGTATTGCTTTTCTCTCTATGCTGTTGGGGCCTCGGGGCTTGCTAGTTTTACATGTGCGAAGAAGGAGGTTAAAAAAATGAACCTGACCATTTGCCCGTTTTCCTTTTTGGCTTTGGAGGATTTCCTTTCTTATCAGCAACAAATGCTCTTGACCTTGCTGGTCTTAGCAGTCGCCAGTGCTCTAATAGGCGTGTTTTTAGTTTTGCGCAGGTTGTCCATGGTGACAGATGCCTTGTCTCATACTATTTTGCTGGGAATTGTTTTAACTTATTTTTTGACCAAAGACTTGCATTCCCCCTTGCTTTTCATCGGGGCCGGCTTGTTTGGAGTTTTTACCGTTTACAGCATTGAACTTTTGTCTGGAACCGGTTTAGTTAAAAATGACGATGCTGTCGGGATTATTTTCCCCTTGTTTTTTTCTTTGGCCGTTATTTTAATTAGTATGTTTGCCCGTAATGTCCACTTGGATACGGATATGGTCTTGATGGGACAGATCATTATGATTCCTCTTAACACGGTGGAAGTTTTTGGCCTTATCTTGCCCAAGTCCTTGGTTTACATGTTGTTGATGTTGCTGGGCAATAGTCTTTTTATTGCTATTTTTTATAAAGAACTGAAAATCAGTACTTTTGATCCGGAATTTTCTGTTATAGCCGGTTTCCCATCCGGCTTACTTTTTTATGCCTTGATGATCTTGACCTCTTTTACGGCAGTTGCGGCTTTTGATGCAGTGGGTACAGTGTTGACTATTGCTCTTTTGGCGGGTCCGGCGGCCTCTGCCTATCTCCTTACCAAGAATCTAAAAAGAATGCTTCTTGTTTCGGTTTTATATGGAATTTTCAACACAGTGATAGGTTTTTACTGGGCTTTAGCCATTAATGTTTCTATTTCCGGGATGATTGCGCTTGTGACGGGTTTGAGTTTGCTCTTGACAAGTCTCTTTTATCGGGAGGGGCTTTTGACTTCTGTCTACATGCGTTTTAAACGCAAAAAAACATTCCAAATGGACCTGCTGATTATTCATTTGGGTAGTCACGAGTTTCAGGACGATGCCAAAGAAGAGCTGGGTTTTACCAGTTTGGCAGGTCATTTAAATTGGGATAAGGCTTTGTTAGATAATAAACTTCGAAAATTATCGGCTAAAGGTTACCTGCGCTCGGATATGAGTAGACAGATCTACTTGCTTACGGAAAAGGGCAAGTTGCGCTATAATAAGATAAGAATTGACTATGGGATGTGATGTTTTGAATGCGGCACGCGAAGACTACTTACTTGCGATTTATCGATTGACTAAGGAAAAGGATCATACGAACAGTGTCTCTATAGCAAGAGCATTGGGTGTTTCTCGAGCTTCCGTTAGTGAGATGGTAAAAAAACTCTCGGCAGAAGATTTGATTATTTTTTCCAAGAATCGGATTTACCTAACAGAAATAGGGCGAAAAAAAGCTAGGGAAGTTATTTCAACCCATCGCTTATGGGAGTTTTTTCTGGTAGAGCATTTGCATTTATCGCAAGAAGAAGCTCATGATCAGGCTCATTTATTGGAGCACATGACCGGAGCTGCGCTTAGACAAGCCTTGAATGCCTTCTTGGGCTTTCCTTCCAAGTCTCCCGGCGGAAAGGTAATTTGGGATAATATCAATCTGGGTGAAGAGGGAGAAGATTAGGTCTTTTTTTCAAACAGAAATGCTGAATCTCTTAGACTGTACAAAACAGTTTTTAATTTGGTCATTAATATTCCAATTGTTGTATCGATGAGGCGGACTTCATCATAGCCCATATCTTTTAGTTTTTCCAAGAAAGCCTCTATGTCACCAAATTTGCCTGGGGAAAAAATTTCTTGGGGCAGATGATANGGATTTATCATGAAAAATACAATGAGATACATTACCTTGATGCATCAATAATTGCGATAATTGATGTTGTCATTGTGGGTATTATAATCACAGGTGATAGTTACAATATGGTTGTTGAAGGTTTGGTTTGGGGAATCTGTCTTATTGCACTTTTGTCTGTGTTGTTTGCAACATTAAAAGAACAGGAAGTAGATCTTTTCCGAGGGCATAAGGGGAACGAAATTCTAAGTATAGGTAGCGACAAAACCGAACACCTTACTCTGTAACGGCGCATACTCATAATTATGGGGGCAAAAATTCACCTGTGTGGGTGTTCATGCCTTTTATAGAAGAGAGGGAGAATTAGATATGCTTAAAAAATATATGTTGGTAGATTTATTTTCCGGCTCTTACAATGAAGAGTACATAGGTCATGAGATACTAAATGATCAAAAGAATCTTATAACTGGAAAGTATTATGGATACTTACCACCTCACGACAATCCAAATATCTTTAAACTTGGTGCTTCAAGTGCAGATAGCTTTATCGATGATATCTTAGTTGTATTTGTACGAAAAACGGCTAAAGGATCAACTGATAGAAGGGTTGTCGGTTTTTATCCAAGTGCCCGGGTTTATAAGAAAAGCAAAGACGGAAAAGAGTTAGCTAGACAGTTTAGAGATAAAGACGGCGCGCTCAGGACGGCTCCTTATTCGATGGAAAGTGAAGAATACTATCCGGTTTCATCAGAGTTTTCTCTTGTTATAGAAACAAAAAAATACAATTCTTATATGTTCAGAAAGCAAAGGGTTTATGCCGGAAAGTATCCGGAACTAGATTCAATTATTTATGATTATATTGAACGCTTGATAGACGGGGAAAAGCTAGAGGACGACATCATTGCACAACAGGAATTGCAGGAGATTTCCGGAGCGAGCGATCAAGCTATTCGGAATGCACCGAATAGGAAAGTATTATTTGAAAACCATACATCTGGCAAAAAGGTTTTGAGAAATCCTCAATTAGCAAAATCTGCTATTATCGATGCGGATTACCAATGTGAAGTCGACTCTGCGCATCAAACTTTTTTAAACAAACACGGAAAGTTCTATATGGAAGGACATCATCTAATCCCTTGTACGGTGAAAAATGCCAAGGAGATCGAGGAACAGTTCAGCAAAAATATCGATTGCAAAGAAAACATCGTTTCTCTTTGTCCCATATGCCACAGAGCTATTCATATGGGAAACCGCGATGAAAAAAAACGAGTATTGTCAAATTTAATCTCAAAGCGTCTGCCAATTTTAAAAAAGATTGGGATTAACATTACTGAGGAATATCTATTTCGATTATATGGGGTGGAGTAAGTTCATCTTATTGATAAAATCATAAGGGAACTTTTCTCAGATATTTTGGAATTTCTTGATGAGGGTGATGAAGCATGATTAAAGATATTCCAGATAGTAATGAAATCATCTCTGCACAGGATCGTGAGCCAGTGTATTGAAAGAACATTTGCCTGCCTGTATTAGTAAATACGGAAGTATTGATTTAGAGCGTTTTAAGGGACATATCATTCACAAAGTTGATTTCAAAAGCGAGGGTTATGAACTGAAATTCTTAGACAAGAACTATGCGAGATTGCTGGCTTCTATTGACAAAACCGCGGTTTTCAAGCAGATAAAAGAGCATAATGAGAAAGAGAAAATAAAGACAGTAAGAAACTTTACATTTCTGAAGATAATTTCGATGGACTGAAACATCTCCTAAAATCCAATGTTCGTACTCGTAATTGAACACAAGCTTGAAATATAAATCAAATGCAGAACCTTTTATTTCAAGTAACTTATATGAAGATGAAAGAAACATCAAATATGATAAGGTTTAATGGCAGGAATTTAAACTAAAACGCGCTATGCAGCATAACAATGCAAAGAATATGAGGTGGTACGTACAAATGGACAACTACGAAGAGAAAGATTACAAGGTATTTGACCTTTTTCGAAACCAGTGGGCACTTGTATCAGCCGGGAACATAGAGCATTTTAATTCCTGCACCATAGGATGGGGAAGTCTGGGCACCCTGTGGAGAAGACCGGGAAAGAACGGGGCTATCGTAACCGTGTATCTCCATCCGACTCGCTATACTTGTGATTTTCTGAAAAAGAACGAGACCTTCACAGTCAGCTTTTACACTCCAACTTACAAGAAATCGCTAGGTTACATGGGGTCTCACTCAGGGCGCGATGGAAATAAAGCTGAGGCCGCAGGCCTGACACCCATTCCTATGGGTGAAAGCGTAACTTACAAGGAAGCAAATTTGACCTTCCTTTGTAGAAAAATTTATCAGCACCAGTTTGCTAAAGAGGATATCGCGATGGATGTCCAAGAACATTACAAAGCCAATCCAAAATCATTTCCGCCGGATGAAAATGGAAAGTGGCAGCCGCACATGTTCTTTGTGGGCGAAATTATAGAAGTCGAAGATAAGCGATAGATTTTCAAATTGGTTTTTTTGCGAATAGACCACTTCTAAAATTAACACATACACCGGAACAGAATATAGTAGAGCAACTTGTGT
>JGI24710J26742_10003943_pt1 | contig 12408 bp, 8 predicted proteins | sample BioPla2DNA2_FD_26742 | JGI IMG/M metagenome (IMG submission 26742) | reverse complement strand
TTACTGCAAGATGATAAATAATATTGGAGAACGACTTTTATTTATTGATACAGAAACAGGAGGTATTGACCCTAATAAGCACTCATTACTGTCCATCGGTTTAGCTGTTTGGGAAAGTAATAGAAAAATTATTGATAGCTTAGAAGTGTTAATTAAACATGACGATTATATTGTAACTTCTACAGCTCAAAGAATTAATAAATTTGAGAAACAAACACATGAAAACTTTGCTATGCTGCCTAAAGAAGCTCTTTCGACTATATTAAATTTTTGTAGCACATATTTTGATAAAAACTTGCTCATTCCATTAGCGGGGCATAACACTCAGTTTGATGTTGGATTTTTAAAGGTTTTTTTAAAGGAAAACAAACGTTCTTATAACGAATTGTTTTCACATCGTATCATCGATACTTATACTTTGCTAAGAAGTTTATATTACACGGGGAAAATATCTGAAGATATTTCGAGTTCAGCACAAGCATTTAAATTTTTCGGCATACAGGTCGATGGCCGCCATACTGCTAAGGGTGATGTTATCGCAACAGTAGAGTTGTATAATAAACTTTTAGAACTATTATAATAATTGAGGTTGATCGAAATGAAGTTTCGTGCGCATGATACATTTTTTATTCGCAAAGGTTGGTTGAGCAAGGGCATGAGAAATGTCCTTGCCAATAATGATGTTTTTATAAGTAGGGAAAATAATCCTATGGATGTGTTGGGTATTGGTGCAAATATGGTTAAAGCACTTCGCTATTGGCTTGTTGCAGTAGGTTTAACTACCGAGCCTTCTTCAGGCAGACGCCTTCAAACACCGACAGTATTAGGACGTATTATATATGAAAATGATCCTTACTTTGAGGAAATGGGAACATTATGGCTGCTCCACTATCAGCTTGTTAAGGACAATGTGGAAGCCACATCTTGGTATTACTTTTTTAATGAATTTAGTATGAGTGAATTTTCACGCGATGATTTTGTTGCTCAGATAAATAAATATTTACGTAATAGCGATGAGGGTGAAAAACCGATTAGAACACTTGAAGACGATTTCAATTGTATTATTAATACCTATGTCCCTCGTATAAAATCTAACCCTGAAAAGGTTCACCCTGAGAGCAATATAGATTGTCCTCTAGGAGAGCTCGGGTTGATTGATATTTCTAATAAGAAAGCAAAGATATATAAAAAAAGCGCACCCAAAAAGGATACCCTACATCCGTTGATTTTGTTAGCAGTAATTATTGACCAAGCAAAGAGTGAAAAATCAATTCGCATATCCTCTATACAGAATGACTTTGGTAATGCAGGAAAAGTCTTTAACCTTGATATAATTAGCTTAATAGCTTTGCTTTATAAAATTGAAAAATTAGGCCATATAAAGGTGGTTCGTACTGCTGGCCTTGATGTTGTGCGAATTGAAACAGAATGGACATTTGAGGATTGTGTGGAAGAATACTATAGAGTAATTAACGGATGATAGCTCACAAGGAGAAATGTTTATGAATGACTTAATTGATATTGCTAAGGGTTTTCAAACCTCCATCAATATTGCCTATGACTTAAATAACGACGATAAAGTTAAGGGGTTTATCCCCACTATGTCATCGCTAGATGTGATTGAGGATGTATTGTTATCTACCGTCGCATCATCTACCCAGCGCGCAAGAATACTCATAGGTGCATATGGCAGAGGTAAATCCCATATTGTGCTGGTTCTAATGTCGTTATTATTTAAAAAAGACATAAGCTTATTTGATGGGCTTCTCGCTAAAATGAAAACCAATAACAAAGCATTATACGACTTTGCGGTTGAATATTTAAACAGTGAAAAAAAAATACTCCCTATTATTGTGCGTGGCAGCAGTACAAGCTTGACCCAATCATTTTTAAGCGCATTGCAACAGACTTTAAGTGAAGAAGGTTTTTCTGACCTTATGCCCGAAACTCATTTTAAGGCAGCGGCTAATCAAATTGAAAATTGGCGGGATAATTATCCTGATACTTATAGAAGTTTTAAAGCATCCATCAGCAAATCCATAGGGGATTTTATATTATCCTTGAATGAGTATGACGTGAAAGCATATGAAGAATTTGCTGCGCTGTATCCTGAACTTACTTCAGGTAGTGTTTTCAATCCATTTCTTGGTTTCGACATTGTCGAATTGTATGAAAGTATTACTGACAAGTTAAAAGATAGAGGGTTCTCTGGTATTTACGTTATATACGATGAGTTTAGCAAATATCTTGAGTCCAGCATTTCTACAGCAACTAATAGTGATATAAAATTACTGCAGGATTTCGCCGAGAAGTGTGACCGTAGCGGAAACAAGCAGATGCATTTGATGCTAATCTCTCATAAGGATATCGCAAATTATATAGATAGTAATTTACCGAAAGACAAGGTAGATGGATGGCGTGGTGTGTCTGGACGATTTAAGCATATTAATCTTCACAACAATTACTCACAGATGTACGAAATTATCTCTGCTGTTATTCGTAAAAACCCAGCAAAATGGCAGGCTTATAAAGAAAAGCATCAATCCCGTTTTGAGGACTTGAAAGATCGTTTTACAAAAAACAGCTTGTTAGACAAAAACAATATAGATGAAATAAATAATGGAGTAGAAGGTTGTTATCCTTTACACCCCATTTCTACTTTTATCTTACCGCGACTATCTGAAAAGGTCGCGCAGAATGAACGAACGTTATTTACCTTTTTGTCATCAGAAGATAAGTTCACGCTCTCAGCATTTATAAAATCTGCTAAGGGCGACTTTCCTATGCTCACGCCCGATTTTATCTATGACTACTTTGAACCTCTTTTCCGTAAAGAGCCGTATACAAGTGAAGCATATAAAATGTACAAGTTGACATCAAGCGTTTTACGTAAAGTGGAAGGTTTGTCACTTCATTCGAAAATCATTAAAACCATTGCACTTATATATATTGTTGAACAATTTGAAATACTAGCCCCAATAATGAATGTAATTATGGATACTTTCCGTGATACAGTAGAAAACCCGAAACAGATAGACGATGCTTTGACAGAACTAATTGACAAAGATTGCATTGTATATCTTAAAAGAAGCAATGGCTATTTAAAAATAAAGGAAACCAGCGGAGTAGATATACGTGAAGAAATTAAAAAATATATTCAACTACGCCTAACGGATACAAGCATTACAGATATTTTAAACCATTCCTCATTTGATAATTATATGTATCCGACAGCGTATAATGATGAACATGAGATTATACGATATTTTGATTTCACTTTTATGAACAGTGAAGATTTTTGGTCTGTATCTGGTTGGGACCAGCGCGTTTCGAGCAGTAATGCGGACGGAGTTGTTTATGCAATCATTCCTAAAAATCAGCAAGAAATCAAAAAAATAAAAGATGCACTAGTAAAAGAGAAAGAGCCCCACAGCCGTATTGTATTTGTCGTTCCAAATAACTACATTGATATTCAAAAGGATATCTTAGATTATAAAGCCGTCACACACCTTAAGTCAGAAGTGATTGAGGATGATTTGCTGAGCGATGAATATGACATCTATATAGATGATTTGTCTGAAGTCGTTGTGAGTTTTATCAATTCCTATACACGCCCTGAAAACGGAAGTGCATCGTACTACTACAACGGTCAACGATATAACTTCCATCGTAAAGCGCAACTATCCAATCTCCTATCCGAGATATGTAATCGTATTTTCTATCGTACACCGATTATAAACAACGAATCTGTTAACAAGAACGTACTACCTACTGTAGCCATTAACAGTCGCTCCAAAATCTTATCTGGATTGCTTGCAAATGAACTTGCTCCGAACATCGGACTTTCCGGGAGCGGTCAGGATGTTTCCATCATGCGTAGCACATTAATACAGACCGGCATACTGGAAAATATTGATACAAATCCAGCAATTAATATAGAACCGGCTGATGAACTCATCCGAGGAATGCTTCATGAGATCAAATTGTTTTTTACTGAACAAGCGGCTAGTCAAGGCGGCGCGAATTTTAAAACGCTATATGACACTCTTACTCTGCACCAATATGGCTTTGGATTGAAATACGGTATCATTCCCATTTATATTGCGGCAGTGTTACATCTTTACAAGAAGAATCTTGTTATCCTTTATAATGGCAATGAAACTAAAATCACTGCTGATTTGCTCAATGACATCAATGAATCACCAGAAGATTATTCTGTGATTCTTGAAGATTGGAATAAAGATAAGACAGAATACATGTCGCAGCTTGAGGCATTATTTAAAGAGTATGTAGTTGAGCGCGAAAAAGATTTCAATAGCTTTACATATCTACTCTCTGCTATGGAGCGGTGGTATCTTTCTCTGCCTAAATACGCTAAAGAAATGACCGTAGTATATAAGGCAGATGGTAAATCTAAAAAGATTGATAAGGCCAAGAAAAAATTCATGTCAAGCCTAAGGCAACTAAATATAAACCCTCGAGAGTTTTTATTTGATAAGATTTTTACTATATTCGGTATGAGTGAGTTTTCTGTTAATGTTGTTGATATGATAGCTGCCACGAAAACTGACTATGATAACGCTGTCAACTATCTTATAACTGAGCTATCTGTTGCAGTAAAAACAATGTTTACAAACGGAAACATTGGCAGTAGTTTGACTTCTGTAATCAAGGACTGGTATGAATCTTTGAGTGAAAAGACCAAGCAATACCTATATATGGGCAATGAAAATCGAATCCTTGAGTTAATGGCTAATATTACGAATGATGAAAAAGCTTTTATCGGACGTCTTGCAAAAACAGTAACTTTTTTGCGTATTGATGACTGGAATAGCGATACCATCAGTGTTTTCTTAAGAGATTTGCGGACATTTAAAGGCACCATAGAGGATTTCAACAGCAAAAAAGATACACAAGTAGATGGAACGGCCTCTTATGAAATTGTTTTTACTGATTCAAACGGTAATAGAGTCCCAAAAAGATTTGATAAAATCGAATACAGTAATAGAGCCAAATTACTGTTGAATGAAATGACCGCACAGCTTGAGGAATATGGACAATCCATAACAGAACAGGAAAAGCGGCAAGTGTTGATTGAGCTTCTTGAAAAATTGTGTTGCTCGGAGGGATTATTTTGAATGATACTGCTTATTTTGATAATGCTGCTACGACTTTTCCAAAACCGGAAGAAGTTTATGTTTTCATGGATAAATTCTACCGTGAATGTGGTGTAAACGTTGGCCGAGGTCAACATAAATTAGCATCTAAGGCTTCTGCTTTAGTTGCTGAAACTCGTAAACTATTGCTTAATCTTAATCACTGTCCAAATAAAGTAGTTACCTTTACCTCATCAGCCACTGAAGCATTAAATATTATATTGCGCGGGGTTATTTGCAAAGATAACCTGAATATATATCTATCGCCATTTGAGCATAATGCAGTAACAAGAGTTATCCACTATCTAAGTAGTGCATTCAAACTTAATATACATACTCTGGCCTTTGAAAAAGAAACCTTTAAATATAATCTGGAGAAAATTAAATATCAGTTTACTGATAACTCACCGGATATTTTAGCAGTTAGCCATGCAAGCAATGTATATGGTATTGTAGCGCCAATTGAAGAAATATGTGCTTTATCCAAAAACTACAATGCAGTAAATATTATTGATATGTGCCAAACTATGGGTCTATTGGATACAAATTTAAACAATCAGAACATTGACTATTCAGTATTTGCTGCGCATAAAACTCTATATGGTGCTGTTGGTCTTGGTGGATTTATAAGCGATAGTTCTGCAAAACTTAATCCGCTACTCTTTGGTGGAACCGGGGTAGATTCAGCGAATCAAACCATGCCTGATTCTGTACCCGAACGATATGAAGTTGGTAGCCCTAACATAATGGCTATTGCAGGATTAAATGCAGCACTAAAATGGAATAGACATATTGGTATAAAAAACATCTTTGAAAAAGATCAAATGAACAGAACTCGATTACTTTCATTACTACAAGATTATGAAAATATAAAAGTAATTGCACCCATAGATGGAATTGGTGTTGTTTCCTGTGTTTTTGAGAATTATGGAAGTGATAATATAGGTCATATTCTCAGTGAATATAACATTGCAGTAAGAACAGGCTTACACTGTTCGCCTCAAGCACATAAGTTTTATAATACTTTTCCGGCAGGTACAGTAAGGTTTAGTACAAGCTATTTTAATAAAGACGAGGACTTTAAAAGGCTTGAGGAAGCCTTAGACTTCATTTGCGAAAATTCGTAAGAAAGGAGCAGGCATGAGCTTACAAGAAGTTATTATAAAACCATCATACCGTACATCAGTTGATAACATACCTGCGGACTTCTATGTTCCGCTTCTTAATCGCGCTGTCTCTTATAAAAGAGCGGTTGGATTTTTTTCTTCTACAATTCTCAGCAAGATTGCAATTGGTATCTCAGCTCTTGCTAATAAAGGTGGATCAATTCAAATTGTTGCTTCTCCAAAACTCTCCGATACAGATATCGAAGCTATTCGCAAGGGATATGAAATGCGAGATGTAATTTTACGCAAAGCTGTAGTTAGAGAATTATCAGAGCCAAGAAATTACTTCGAACAAAAAAGTCTTAATCAACTTGCTAATCTTATCGCAGAAGGAATTGTAGATATAAAAATTGCATTTACTAAGAAAGACAGCAATGTGGGTATGTATCATGAGAAAATGGGGCTAATTTCAGATGACTATGGAAACACAGTAGCCTTTTCCGGTTCAATGAATGAATCTCTGACCGCAGTATCCTTGAATTATGAGTCAATTGATGTTTTTTGCTCATGGAAAAGTGACGAACAACGTGAGCGTGTAGAGGATAAGCAAGCGGCATTCTCAGCAATTTGGAATGACAATGAGCCTGAGATTACAGTATTAGAATTTCCTGAATTAACAGAGGAAATAATTCAACGATATAAGTGTGAGACTATAAGTCATTACGAAGCGATAGAAGATGATTTAGAACAAGATTTTGAACCATTACCAACAAATCGAAGCGGCGCAATAGTTCCTTCTAATGTGTCACTAAGGCCATACCAGATTGATGCAATCAATGAATGGGCGCGTAACGGGTTTCGTGGTATTTTTGATATGGCAACGGGAACCGGTAAAACTTATACTGGGCTTGCTGCTTTAGCCCATCTTTGCGAAGCAGTAGAGGATAGAGTAGCTTCAATCATTGTATGTCCTTATCAGCACTTAGTGGAACAATGGGTTGAGGATATTGAAAAGTTTAATATCAAACCGATAATTGGATATAGCGCATCTTCTCAAAAAGATTGGCTGAAACGTCTTGATAATGCTATACGTGATCAAAAGCTAAAGGTTCGCAACAAAGAGTTTTTCTGTTTTATTTGTACGAACGCTACTTTTTCATCAGATAAAGTCCAAAATTTGCTTCGTAAAATACGCGGTGCAACATTTATTATGGTTGACGAAGCTCACAACTTTGGTGCAGAAAGATTAAGTAACTTTTTGAATGAACGTTACACATATCGCTTAGCGCTTTCTGCAACTTTTGAGCGCCATAATGATGAAGAAGGCACTGAGCGTTTATATGATTTTTTTGGCAAGAAGTGTATTGAATATACCCTCGAACGTGCCATAGAAGAAAAAAAGCTGACCCGGTACAAATATTACCCAATATTAACATCATTGAGTGAATCCGAGCTCGAGTTATATTCCCAACTCTCCTACGAAATTAGCAAATGTGTGATGTATGACAAAAATGGGAAGATGAAANTAAGTGAGAAAGGCAAAATGTTGGCTCTTAAACGAGCAAGGCTGGTTGGTGGTGCAATGGATAAAATTACAAAGCTTGAAGAATACATTCAACCTTATATTCACGATAAACACTTATTAGTATATTGTGGAGCAACAACTATTTTACAAGAAGATCAGGATTATACCGATACATCCGAGGAAGACATTCGCCAAATCGACGCAGTTACTAAATTACTCGGGAATAAGCTCGGTATGAATGTAGCGCAATTTACATCACGTGAAGATGTGCAAAAACGAGACATATTAAAACAAGAATTTGCTGCCGGTGAAACACTACAGGCCCTTGTAGCAATAAAATGCTTAGATGAAGGTGTGAATATTCCAAAAATAAAAACGGCATTTATTCTAGCCAGTACAACTAATCCAAAAGAATATATTCAACGCAGAGGACGTGTATTGCGATTAGCAGAAGGTAAGGAATTTGCTGAGATATATGATTTCATTGCTTTGCCGCGGCGACTGGATGAAGTTCATTCCCTTACTGAAGAACAGCGAAAAAGAGAACTAACCCTTGTTAAAAACGAACTGAGCCGTGCTGAGGAATTTGCAAGACTTGCAATGAATATGGCTCAGGCCGAAAAGATCATCGATACTGCTAAGGAAGCTTATTCCATTAATGAATATCTACTTGATTATAAGGAGGATTATGCAAATGGCTGAACAAAACCCGGTGGTAAACGGTATTGAGATAGATACCGAGAAGGTACAAAGAATGTTAGGAAAAATTATTGTTCGTGAAAAGACCAATCTTAAAACACGGGAGAAAACTGATGCACAAATGGTTCAAATGATCAAGAAAATGATAGAGGAGGAAGTCGAATGTTATTAAAATCTTTATTAATTAAAGACTTCCGCCAGTTTAAGGGAAGGCAACAAATTTCCTTTTCGACGGACAATGATCGTAATGTCACTATAATTATGGGTGATAATGGAACAGGTAAAACTTCACTTGCTCAGGTTTTTACTTGGTGCCTGTATGGTGAAACATCCTTCGAGGATAAAATACTATTATGTAAAGCTACATCTGCATCTATGCTCACTAACACAGAAGAAACAGTCAGAGCTGAACTCACACTTGAACATAATGGCACAGAGTATACGATTATCAGTGAACAAAAGTATAGAAAAGATAGCAGTGGAACNATTAGGGCTTCTGGTCAACGTTCATTTGATATTGCCTTTAAAAAACCTGACGGTACCCGTGATTATGTGAAACAGTTAGATACAGAGATTCGGATGAAAGAAATATTACCAAAAGAGCTTTCAAAATATTTCTTTTTCGATGGTGAACGAATTGGAAATATGAGTAAAGAAATAAAACGTGGACGGAGCCAAGAATTTGCAGGTGCTGTTCAAAGCCTGCTTGGACTAAGTGCTTATACTGCTGCTCTTTCTCACTTGAAGGGTAGAGGAAATACAAATGTTTTGCGTGTATACGAGGCAAGTTATGATGCAAAAAGTAATAGTAAAATTGCTGAATACAGCCGTCAGATTACGGAATTATCAGAAAAAATTGAAAATATAGAAGCTCGCCTTATTGAGATTGAAAATAATAAAGAAATTGCACAGGACAAATGTACTGACCTCACAGAGCGTATTGCAAAAAATAAAGATAGCGAAAATTTAGCTAAGAAAAAAGCAGATTTAATTAGAAAGCGTGACCAACTTAAAAGTTCAAGGGCTACAAAAGCAACAAGCATATTACGCTCTTTTAATAACAACGCTCCAAGTTACTTTGCTAAAAAACTTATGAAGGACGCGTTACAAGCACTTTCCCAAGCGGACAAGCTTGATAAAGGCGTTCCGAATGTCAATGATAAAACTATTCAGTTTTTACTTGATCGGAAGAAATGTATTTGTGGTACAGAAGTACTTGCTGGAAATGATGCTTTTGTTTCACTCACTCAACTATTAGAGTACATACCTCCAAAATCAATTGGGAATATGATTGGTGATTTTGTTAATAAATGTGAGGACAGAAATCGAGCAGTCAAAAACTACTTCGATGATTTTTGCGACGATTATAAATTTATTCGCGAATTTGAAGAAACCTATGCAGAGCATGAAGCTGATATTCGAAAAATCGAACAGCAGCTTGAAGGACTTGAAAGCGTAGGTAGTTTGCAGGCTGATCTTTCTAGGTATGAAAAAGAAATAAAGACGCTTGACTCTGAAAAGGATTTCCTGAATCAGCAAAAAGGCGGCTATATTACAAAACAAAAAGAATTAGATGCAGCTCGTCAAGAGCTAGCCAACAAAGACGAAACCAATCGTAAAATTGAGATATATAAAGCATATGCTCAGTATATGTACGATACTCTTTCTGAACAGTACGCCGCAGAAGAAGCTAAAATGCGTGACGCTCTTCAAAATACAGTCAATGAATTATTCCGTAACATCTATAATGGAGGATTTTCTCTTTCATTAGATGAAAAATACAACATACAAATTAATGTGATTGATCAAGAAGCAGGTTTTTCAGAAGATGTGGAGACTTCGACTGCGCAAAGTATTTCTGTTATTTTTGCCTTTATCGCTGGAGTTATCAAAATGGCCAGGCAAAGTCAACAAGCAGATAATGCTATGCTTGTTTCAGAGCCATATCCTCTTGTTATGGATGCTCCATTATCTGCTTTTGACAAAACAAGAATTAAGACAGTTTGCGAGGTCCTTCCTGCCGTCGCAGAGCAGGTTATCATCTTTATTAAAGATACAGATGGTGATTTAGCTGAAGCAAATCTCGGTAGCAAAGTTGGACAACGCTATATGTTTGACAAAAAGAATGAGTTTGAGGTCTATATTGTATAAGGAGGAATGAGAAATGATTTTCCATGATGACTATCAATTCAGGGGTTCCCATGCTGAAAAAGTTAATCGATTAACAGCGGCTTTTAATAAAAACAATAATAGTCTATTTAATAGAAACCTTGATGTATATATCCTTGCTCCTATTGTGGGGTTCTTGTATAACCGAACAGCAGAGCTTGATACAAGCGGTAAATCTACGAATGTTTTATATGCAGCTATGTCAAAGGAAACAAACACCCTGTGGTTCAATTACAGATTAATAATGCTTCTTGACAAGCAACATGAGCCTGACTTTGAAAAGCGAGTTGATAAAGCTTTTCGTTATTACGGAAAAGAGCAGGCTAAGCCCGACGAGGAACGATATGAATCTTTTGTTCGTGGAGGTGTTGACGTTCTCTATGAGAAGCTCATCGAACCATCTCATACAGAAGAAGATTATCTGAAAAATCTATATGATTTCATGGAAGAATNTGAAGAACGCTATGGTCAAAACTCTGAAGAAATTGTTGACCTTTGCCGTTTAGCAAGAAGTTAAGCCATGACAAACGCAACAACAAGACAACATATAATCGACCAATTGTATAGTAAATATAAAGCAAACGGATTTATCACCGAAGATGAAGCGTTGGCTTGTTTCGTTGCGCACCAAATACCACTATTCGAGATTGATTCACTTACTGAGCATTTGCTAACACTTGGTGTTATCATAAAACTTGAGGAAGATGATAGTGATGAAGATGAACTATTTGCAAATGACAGAAGCAAGCTTGATTATAGTGAAATATTTGATGAGATCTTATTAATCCAGCCAGAATTGGAAACATTCATTGAATATGCTCGAAATATAACCCCACCTCAACATAGAGAATGGCAAAACCTCATCCATCAAGCCCAGAATGGAAATGCATATGCACGAAACAGGTTAGTTGAGATGTATTTGCGTGTCGTTATAAAACAGGCTCTTTACTGCTATAAGAAATATCAGGTTTCACTGGAAGATACTATACAAAACGGTGTTCTCGGATTAATAACTGCTATAAAAAAATATAATCCTGCAGAGCAAGATAAGTTTTCAACATATGCACCATGGTGGATTAATCAATCTATTTATCGGAGAATGAGAATTTATAATAACCCTATGTATTTTCCTGTTCATGTGAAAACTACGGTATTTACAGTTCAAAAGATGATAGAGGAACATTATAATAGTAATTGTTCTTGTCTAAATATAAATTCATGTAAATTGATCGTTAATGAATTACAAAAAAAATTAGATTGCGAAAGGGATACAGCAAAGCAGGTCTTACACTATTTAAACCAATGGACTAGTCTTGACTACATAGATCCACAAAGCTCGGAATTAAACGATTATGGCCTGTTTCATGATGAGATGGTAGAGTCTATTGATACAGCATATATTAATCAGACTATTTTCACCATCTTGGATAGCTTAAAAGAGAGGGAGCGAGAGGTCTTGCTTTACCGGTTTGGATTTTTTGATGGCGAGCCATGGACATTAGAACAAGTTGGAATAAAATTAGGGGTAACACGTGAACGGATACGCCAAATTGAATCAAAGGCATTACGTCGTTTGAGAAGCATACCACATATACAAAAATTGATTTCTTTATAGTGTTAAATGCTTAAATACTATAAATCTATAGTAATCAAGCAACCATTATATTTTAGCTAAATCAACATATATTACGAAAAGTAGTACTAAGCAACCGTAAATTAATGCACTAAAAAATAATGGTTGGAGAAGAGATCG
>JGI24710J26742_10003942_pt1 | contig 12411 bp, 10 predicted proteins | sample BioPla2DNA2_FD_26742 | JGI IMG/M metagenome (IMG submission 26742) | reverse complement strand
ACACCCGGGTGGTAGTGAAACTTTATAAACTTTACAAACTTATATAATGACTCTTTCAGAACAAACAAAAATATTACAAACCTATATAAAAGAAAATAAAAACATTTCTCAGATTTCACAAACAGAAATTTCAAAAATATATCAAGATCTAATAGACTGTATCACAGATCACAACCACATCTATTATATCGAATCTTCTCCTATAATATCAGATTTTGAGTATGATGAACTTTTTGATTATCTAAAAAAAATAGAAGAATATTTTCCTTTTTTGATTTCTGGAAACTCACCGACACAAAAATTAATCAATCAAATTCAAGAATGATTCCAAAAAATGGAACATACAAATCCAATGTTATCTTTAGAAAATAGCTACAATGCTCAAGATCTTTTGGAACGAGAAGAAAGACTACTAAAAATTTTAGAGAAAGCAGAAGTTTCAGAAAAACCTACTTATTATATAGAACCAAAATTTGATGGACTTGGTATAGAATTGATCTATCAAGATTGAGTTTTTCAATCAGCTATTACCAGAGGAGATGGATTAATTTGAGAAGATGTAACAGAAAATGTCAAAACTATTAAAAATTTGAAAAAAATATTAAATTGAAATATTAAATGAAANACTTCTTTTAGGTGAGAAATAGTAATTGCTAAAAGCGAACTTAATAAAATAAACGAAGAGAGGAGTGCTAAATGATTGCAGATTTACGCAAACACAAGAAATTTAGCTTCTGGAAGTCTCAAACAGTTAGATCCAAGTATCACAGCATCAAGAAATTTACAATGCTTTGTTTATGAAATCTTATACTCAGAACAAAATGAAATATTGGATATAAATAATTTATGATTAGCTACTTATCCAGCAATATTAGAATCCAAAAACATTCATGACATAGTCAAAGTTTGTGAAAATTCAGAAACAAAAAACAAATTGGAAAATGAAGATATTGATTTTGATTGACTTGTAATAAAAATAAAAGAAGAAGAGTTAAGAAAGCTTGTTTGATCTACAAATCACCATCCAAGGTGGGCAGTAGCTTATAAGTTTCCAGCCCAACAAGTCAGTACACAGATAAAATCCGTTGAATTTCAAGTATGAAGAACCTGAATTATCACTCCAGTAGCAAATGTAGAAATAGTAAATTTAAGTGGAGCTAATATCTCCAGAGTTTCTTTACATAATTTTGATTTCATAAAAGAAAAAGATATCCATCACAATGATTTTGTCCGAATACAAAGAAGTGGAGAAGTAATTCCTTATATTGTTTCTACAATAATTGATAGAAGAGAGTGAGACTCTAAAAAAATTGAAGCACCTACAAATTGTCCAAGTTGTAACACAAAACTAGCTCAAATAGATATGCACTATTATTGTCAGAATCCCAATTGTCCAGCTCAAATAAAAGAAAAAATTATCCGATTTGTATCCAAAGATTGTATGGATATTGAATGAGTTTGAGAAAGTATTGTAGATGTTCTGGTAGAAAATAACATTATTGGAAACATTGCTGATTTGTACAAACTACTAGACTTTGAAACCGAAAGGGTAGTGCGCAGATTCCCTTGATTTGCTGATAAAAAAGTAAGTGAAATAAAAAAACAATTAGAGGAATCTAAAAATAAAGAATTCCGAAGATTATTGAATTGACTAGGAATAACTTGAATATGAAAAAAAACAGCAAAAGATATTTATGATGAACTAGCTAAACAATTTACACACAAAACAACATTATCAGACATAACAAAACATCTCACAAATCAAGAATTTTTGATCTGAATTTATTGAGTTTGAGAAAAAATAATTCAATGAATAATCGAATATTGGCACAACAACCAAGATTTACTAAAAAAACTAGAAGATCTTTGATTAAACTTTAACTGCTACGAATGAAACAATAAAACAGAATCAAAATGACATTTTTGCATTACATGATCATTCAAAGTCTCAAGACCAGAAATCATAAAAACTATGGAAAAAAATTGATATATATCAGACTCAAATCCTACAAAAACAACAAACTTTATTTTAGTTTGAGAAAAACCGTGAAGTAAATTACAAAAATCTCAAGAATTATGAATAGAAGTAATTTATTGACGAGACAATATTACAAAACAATTCCCATATTTACTTGATATCAAAGCACAAGAAAATAAAAAAGAACCAATACAAATGTGACTTTTTTAAGAGGATAATGTAAAGAATATTGGCATAATTAAAAAAAACGGGTGGCTAAAATGATAGTAAACAGTAGAAGTTAATTACTTTATCTACTGTTTTTTTATAAATGTATTATAAAATATTTTATATTCCGCAGGCGCGCCCCGTAGGACTACGGGGTCGCGCCTACAATTTTTTGAACATATTAAAAAACCTTTTATAGAAGGCTTACAAAAACAAAAAAAACTTTAATAATCAAATATTAAGTTTATTTTTCAATTATTTCTAATATTTTTTGAAATATTTCATCAGCAGATAACATTGCATCTACTTTTACCAAATATCACATTTTATCCAACATTTCTAAAGCTGGAGCAATATTTGTATGATATGCATCTATTCTGTTTTTAATAGCATTTTGATCTACATCATCATTACGACGATATATTTCTCCCCCACATTTTAGACATTTATCTAGCTCTCCATGCAAAGAAACATTAAAATTAGCTCCACAACTTTTACAGATTCTTCTATTGGATAGTCTGGTATAAACTTCTTCCTCCGGAATCACTAATTCAATTACAACAAATTTCCTATTTTTTTGTTCCAATAATCTTACAATTTCTTTGCTCTGTCATATTTTTCTCATACAACCATCAGCTAAAACAATATCATCATCTCACAATGTTTCNANAAAAACTCAAAACAACCCGCTAACAATNNCATCTTTTACAAGTAAACCATTAGCTATAATATCTCTTAAGTGATTTCAAATTGCATTATCATTGGATTGTAAAGCTCTCAATATTCATCATGTTTCAAAATATTTCATTTTATCTCAAAAATATTCCAAAAGCCTTTGGGATTGGGTTCATTTTCCTGATGCAGATATTCCCGCTAAAATTATATCTTTCATACAGCAGAAAAGTTAATTTATAAAGTAATAAGTTTATAAAGTTTATAAAGTTTATAAAGTTCATCAAGTTTATAAAGTTTGTAAAGTTTATAAAGTTCATCAAGTTTATAAAGTTTGTAAAGTTTGTAAAGTTTGTAAAGTTTGTAAAATATTAATAACTTTATAACTTGCAACATTTAACTTTATAAACTATTTATTTGCAACTTTTAACTTTATAAACTATTTATTAATAACTTTATAACTTGCAACTTTTAACTTTATAAACTATTTATTTGTAACTTTACAAACTTTTAACTTTCAACTTACCTATTTAACTATCTTTCTACACTCTAAATAAAATCTTTTTTCTTCTGCTTCTCACATTGAGAATGTTTTTCTTGGTAATGCTCAATCAACTACAATAGTCTTGAAAAAATCTGATTTATGCATTATTGGGAATAATAATCACATATTTCTTCTTTTTCTTCATAATTGTTCTGTTACTTCTTCTCAATGAACATAATCAATTTTCACATCTTTATTTTCTAATAAATACTTATCTAAGAATTCTTGAACATTTCATACTTCCAAATTTAATTTTGGATTTTTTATTCAAAGAATAAAATAACCATCTTCATCCATACCTCGACAATAATGAATATCATCCGTAGATTCTTGTAACTCTTCTTTTAATTCCTCTTTATTTGAATAGCGTTGAATAGCTAATTCAGAACCAATAGATGAAAAATGTTTTGCCATTTGATCAAGGATATCTTTTGTATCTACATTGAACAAAACTCTATGAATAGGTTCAAAGTTTATTCATGCATCATGAATATTGTTTATTTCTACAATTGCAAATCTAGCAGGATGATCTAACTTTTCCTCTTCAGAAAGAGTTTTTTTCTTTTCCTCCCAAATAGCCTTTGCTGTAGCAAAAGAGTGGTTTCAATCACCCATAGCAAAGAGCAATACTCCTAAATCATCTCCAACTCAATATTTATCTTTAAATCATTCTTTATCAGCTAATTTTTCTAAAGCGTTAGCTATTGAATTAATAGATTCTTCATCACTTACTTGATATCATTTTATATGACCACCTTCCATCATTAATTCAAAATCATATAATTTTTTGTATTTATCTAAATTGTGTGATATAGGCTCTATAACAGTTTTTTGTGGATCATCTATCAATACTAAAATATGTGGAGATTCCATAAGAGCCCCATCTCTAATTTTTATTCTAGGTGGTAATCTATCTACGATAGTTCATTCACTAGCTCTAATCAAAGTTTGACTTCATTTACTATAATCATACTTTTCTAAGTCTAATGCTACAATCAATCATTTTCTAGATAGAGCATGAGAAGTTTGTCTATCTAAATAAACAAAACCAGCTCATTTATTTTCTAAAACACCTTCATTTACATATTTTACTATGTTTGATTTAATGTTTTCAATTCTTTGTTTTTCATCTGCTCATTCCAAATAAATTTCAGGTAAAATAATATGCAAAGTAGAAGGATTTGATCCAACATAATTTTCAACTTCAGCCCAATAATCAGGTTGAGATGTGTATTGATCACAAGCTACTACTGACCATTTTTTCAAATCTACATTTGAATTTGGTAAATAAATTTCTGGAACTTTTATTCCAATGTTTTCAAAAAAAGTTTTCATTTTCAAAAAATTAAGAAAAATAAAAGAAACAATGGTTCTATCTTCTTATAACATTCACAAAACATATTTCAAGAAAATGTTTCTATTTTTAAGAATTATTCAAAATGAATAATAACTACTTCACAAAAAAACAAATTAACTATTTATAAATTCAAAAACAATTTTTTCAAAATCTAAATACCTATCTTGAATCTTTTCAATTTCTTCTTTTTTGAAACTACTCAACACATAATCTGAAACTTGAGATTGAATGGCTGGTCTATCTACTCAAATTCTAATCCTAGCAAAATCTTTTGTTCACAACTTCTCAGCAATATCTTTTAGTCAATTGTGACCAGCCAATCCTCATCAAAACTTGAACTGAACTTTTCAAACCATCAAATCTATATCATCATGTATTACCAACAAATCCTTAGCGTCTATTTTATAAAAACTCATCAACTTTTGCACAGCTTGACCAGACCTATTCATGTACTCCATAGGTTTCAAAAAATACACCTTGTCAATTCCCTCTCCTTTTAGGAGAGGGTGGGGTGAGGTTAATACACAAACTTCTCATCCATACTTATTATTATAAACAAAATCTCAAAAACTATTTGATTCTACAAATTGATCCAAGAAAAAAAATCAAATATTATGTCTAGTTTTTACATATTTTTCACCAGGATTTCCCAGTCATACAATCAATTTCATATCATTTGCCATTTTTAATATACAAAAAAATTAAAAATCCCTTTCGTTTACTACTAAAATAAATATTTTGAAAAAAAAATCAATGAAATGTTATGTTATAATTAAATTTTTATCTCACTAGATTTCTCTCTTGAATTTCATTTCCAAATAAATATAGTTCAAAAATCCGAGATCTGAATACAGATTTTCAAAAGAAAGTAAATTTTCTCCAAGAGAAGACGAAATCCGAAGTGTGATGACTTTGTTACTCAGCATCCAAAGAAAGATACTTTGTAAAAAACTGTAGTAAATAGGACTACTAATAAAGAAAGCTCTGATTCTTTCCTATTGAGAGTTAGAAAAAACAAAAAAAATTACAAAATGAATACAAAATTGAATTTTTTTGCACTGTTTACAGTGCTAATGATAGCAGGAATGTTTTTCGTCTCCTGCGAAAAGGAAAGTATGGTGCTAGCCGAGCAACCAGAACTAAACGAACCACTATTCAATATGAAGGCTACCAGTTCTGTAACCTACTATTCATCTCCGACTGTAGGCAACTATACATCAAATAGTAGCTCTTCTGTCACAATTGGTGGCAATTGTGGCATACACAGTGGTGGTATCCTTCGAGCGAAGCTTCAGAGTAAAAGCGGAAACCAATTTACTGTCAGAATTTCGAAACAAGATGGTAGTAATTTTGGCATAGCTGGTACAGCATATGTAAAAGCTGCTTCATTGTGTGGTGGTATCGCTGGACAAGCATCATACTCTGCTGGAGTTAGTTACGTAGATGTTACATTTTATGCAACATTTTCTAGAGGAATTGTCAACTTCTATCCAATGACTATTGATGGCTCTTATGGCTATCGATACTACGCTGAACCAATTCTTGTCTATACAAGTCCAATGTATATCAGTAACTGGGTTTATGGTGCGAACCTAGGAAGTGTCAATGGTGCTAATGTTTATTGTAACGGAACATCCAATCTTTCCAGTGGTTATTACCAATGCACGGAATTTTGCAACAGATATTATAGCCAAGTGTACGGATTAAACATTATTAACACTGGCTCTCAAGGTGGTAATGCAAATACATGGTATGGCAATGCATCAGCAAAAGGACTAGTAGCATATGCAAATGGTGGAACAGTTGAGCCGAGACCTGGCGACATATTATGTATGTCGGGTGGCTCACAAGGCTACGGACATGTAGCAATTATTATTCAAGTGACAAGCTCATTTATAAAAATTGCTCACCAGAATTCTGGAACATCGTGGGCTCCCATTGGTGCTCAAATATCTAGGAGTGGAACAACTGTTTCTAATCCGACTGGTTATACTATTCAAGGCTGGCTACGAGCGCCATCATATCAATATTAATTGTAGTTTTCTTCAAAAAAAGGTCTTTTTATGAGGCCTTTTTCTTAAATAACAATATTATATTAATGATAGTATAAATTAAACATCAAATATTTCAATATGATCCTTTACTATAGTTGTAATGAAACATCAAATTTCTTGATAATTATCTGGTACTTTATCCCAATATTCTCATTTCAAATAACTATCTTTTTCGTGACAAGTACAATTTGGATATTTTCAGCACTCTAAATCATTCGCATTAATTTTTCAATCAAAGATATCTTTACTTGCATCAGATATTCCAAATCAAAATTTATATTTATTGTTTTCCAATAATGTTTGATCTGCTAGATAGCTCAAAGTCCAATCATTAGTATCAGGTCATACAACTACGATATCTACTAACCTTGCATATCAGTTTGGAATATATGAATTTACATTGCTATCTCATGCATACTCCCATGGACAAATTAACTGAAATTCTTCGTGTTCAGTTTTATTTGTTTTTTTACTAACTGTTTGTTGATGAGCTACTATACAATCATTCCAAGTTTCTGGAAGAGTTAAATGGAATCAATATTCTTCATTTCTATAATTATTTCAATTCCACCGTTGCACAATTTTTGAACGATAAGTGAATCCATTACCTTCTTCAATTAAATCTCGTCACGAATCATTATTGCTATTTTCATCACTTCTCATCAGCATGGTCATAACTCGTCATCTGCGCTCTAAACTATTTGAATTTGAAATATTATTCATAATTCATTGCTCTTTCAAATATTTCAAATGCTGTGCATAGTATGGACTTGCATTATTCATTTTGTCTAATTTTGTCCTATCTTTTGCATTTAATGCTCTTGAGAGTACTGTTCCAAATTCTGCTCTCGTAACCAGACCATTTGGATAAAAATTAGCAATCCCTACTCACATCAAACCTAATTGACATGCTTTTGTCACTCAATTACCATATTGTGTATCTAAAGTAGTACTGACATCAGCAAAAGAACAATCTTTACTAGTATCTGGACTCAATCACAATGTATTTATAGCATAATTTGAAAGCATCTTTGCCATAGCAATCCTAGTAAGTCATCATCACATATCAGCACTTTGGATTGAATTCATAGTAGTAATTCCATTTTTGTAGGCATAGTCATAAGCCATTCTTTCTTCCATAGAATAATTTTGTCAAAAAGTTATAGATAGAGAGGACAAAGCCACAACAAAGGCCAAAAGAAATAATTTTTTTCACATTATTATATTTTATAAATAAATATGATAACACATGAAACATGTATATATAAAATTACTTAATTTTCAAACAATTTTTTCTTGTTATTGATTAAGTAAAAAAAATATGTATCATTAAACAAATGAAAAAAATTATCATTTTCTAGGCGGATCAACAAAAGATAGTCAATTCTAAAAAAGATAAATTGATAAAAGATNGTAATACTTTGTATAAAATAAGCGAACGAAAAGATAAAAACATATACAACTTATTTGCATTATTTATAAATGGAAAATCTTGATTAAAACTAGCAAATTCAATAATTGACAAAGATACAACTATCAAAGAGTACTGAAAATATATTGAAAACATAATGAAAAAATTAAATAATAATAAATGAGATAGCTTTGAAATTTTAGTTTGAGAATGATATGAATGGATTTGATGATTTTTCTTAGAGAAATAGTTACAAAAGACAAATACTATTTTAAAACATAATACAACATTTACCATGAAAAAAACATTATTATCCATACTATTGTGAATAATTATCTCATTTCCTTTTTTCACAAATTGAGACCACATTGATACATCCATAGCGACAAAAAATGCTGTTAAAACATTTGTTAGGACTTGGAATTCTACAAGTTACCAAAAACTTCCACAACAACTAAAAACACATAATTGTAATACATGAATACTTAGACTAATGGAATTTATTTCAAGTATTGACAATTTTTTAGAAAAAAAATGAAAAGATAAAAATTATCATAAACAAAAAATATACAACATCTTAAAAAAAATAAATACAATGGATAGCAAATTGTTGCCAAGAGTTTTTGGACAAAATGGTGCTAACTTTTTGCTAGGATATTATGATGATATACAGGATGAGGATTACTTTGCATGATGTTTCTGAGAAAATGTTGGCAATGTCCAAATAGAATGATGACACCTGATATTAGAATGATACCTAGAAAAAGAAAATTATATCTATAATCCATGTGGTGGTCCATGAGGTACAGAAGATGAATGCGATCCAAAAAATAACATTCCAACAGAACAATATTATTTTGTTTTAACAAAAGATATTACGAATAAACAATTTATAAATAGATTTGGACAAACCAATAATCCATCCCNCTTGCCAATATGATGTGGTATTGATTGAAGTATTTCTACTTTAATTTATAACAACTTAACTTTGAGTAAAATTTGATTTGGTAAATTATATACTCTTGATAAAGCCACATTGGAAGCTCTAAAAAAATCTAGCAAAAATAGTCCTATCAAAATATATGCTTGAATGAAAATATTGGAACAATCTGATGGATGAAATACTGGACCAATCTGTTTTGGGTATTTTAGCGACATAAAACTTATAAAATAAATTTCATCTATTTATATAATATAACATACCTAGAATAAAAGTTTTTATACTTTCTTCTTTTGAATTTCATTTCCAAATTGTTTTTGAGATATTTATATTAAAAAACACTATTTACCCAAAAATTTCTACACAAAATAAAAAACTACTAAGCTATACAATCAATTTCATTTTACTCTAAATCATATTCCATAAAAAACCAGTTACCGCAAGAAATAAATTCAACTCTTATTAACACTCCAACTTATAACTTTCAACTTGATAAACTATTTCACTTCCTGCATTTCCCAGAATTCCAATATATCTCATTCTTCTATTTTTTTNGATACTTTTACTTTCATACCACATTCTTCTCATTCATTTGCTTTTTTAATTTCATCTTTATTTTTGTGGAGAGAGATTATTTCTCATCAAGCAATAATATCTTCTCATCTAATAACTCTAAATTTAGATTTNTTTTGAGCGNTTCACTCAATNACTTTCCCACCCACAACCATTTCTTTTCACTTTGTATAGAAAATTCATAATATTTCTAATTTTCAAGTAACTACTTCTATCTCTTCGTACTTTATCATTCACATAGTCAAATCTTCTAAGTATGTAGTCAATTCATATATCACATCATAAGCTTTCATTTCTACTTTCATTTGTTCTGCTTTTTTCTTCAATGTTGAATTTATAGAAATATTGAATCCTAGCAACAATGCTCCAGATGCTTGTGCTAAAGATAGATCTGAATCACTAAAATGTCACACATCTTGATGTACTATTTTAATAATAACATTGTCTGGTGTAGAAACTCAAAGAACAGCNTGTTCCAATGCACTCAAACTACTAGATCCATCAGATTTTAAGATTAATCTTAATTCTGTTTTTTCATCTCCATCTCATCCTCATAATTTGGATAAGAAATCTTGAACCGCTGATTTAGAAGTTTGTTTAGTTTCTTGTTCTTGAATTAATGCTATTTTTGTACTAGCTTCTTTTTCATTTTTTACTACTTCTACCATTCTACCCGCTTCTGGTAAATCTGTAATTCATAATATTTGAACAGGGTCTCCTCATCTAGCAACTCTAATTATTTTTCAAGTCCAATCTTGCATCCTTCTAACTTTACCATAAGTATTGTATGCCACAATAACATCTCAAACTTTTAGAGTTCCTGTCATTACTATCATACTTGTAACAACTCATTGTTTTGGATCTTTGTGGGCATCCAAAACTACTCATATAGCAGATCTATCTGGATTATATTTCAATTCTAACATTTCTGCTTGTAAAAGTATCGCTTCCAAAAGTTCTGGAATTCATGCTCCAGTTTTACCAGAAACTGGAATAATTGGAGTCTCTCATCCCCAATCTTCTGGAGTAATACCATTTGCAGATAAATCTGTTTTTATTTGTTCTATATTCTTTTTACCTTCTTTGTCTATTTTTGTAATAGCAATAATAATCGGAACACCAGCAGATTTTGCATGATTTATAGATTCTATAGTTTGTGGCATCACACTATCATCTGCAGCAACAACTATCACTGCTACATTTGTAAGTTTTGCTCATCTAGCTCTCAAATCAGTAAATAATTCATGTCATGGAGTATCTATAAAAGTAATTTTTTTACCATTACATTCTGCTATGGATGCTCAAATAGATTGAGTAATTCATCAAGCTTCTTTGGAAGCAAAAGCAGTTTTTCTAAGATAATCAAGTAGAGTAGTTTTACCATGATCTACATGTCCCATAATAGTCACGATAGGAGCTCTTTCTTCTAAATGAGAAGCTTCTTTGTCCATATCTAATAAGGACTGCAAATCTCCTGTAATAAAACTCTCTAAATCCATTTGTGTATTTTCTTCTTTTTTTACTGTTACTCAAAATTCTTCTGCTATCAAAGATGCTGTATCAAAATCCAAATTAGCAGTAATTCATAACATTAATTGATTTTGCATCAAAACTCTCATCACTTCATTTAATGGGACTCCCATCTTTTCAGAAAACTCTTTTACAGAAATATTTCAATCAATAACTATTTCAGCTTTTTTTACCAAGTTTGCTGAAGTAGTAGCTATTTTTGGCTTTTTAACAACTTTTTGTTCTTCAATTTGTGTATCTTCAGTTTCTTTATATTTACCTTTACTTGTAGTAATAACTCATTTTACTTTTTGTCATCTAGGATAATCTCATCAAGATTTTTTGTCATATCTAGGTTTTTCATAAGTAATGGTCTTTGGAGCAGGCCTACCACTATGAGAAATAATATCTTCTGTTGTTACAGAAACACTAGATTTTTCAACTTTTTTCACTGGTTTTTTCTCAACTTTTGGAATAAACTCATCTTGTATATGTCTTTGTATTTCTGCCTCTTCTTCTTCTGTCAAATCTTCAATGATTTCATCTTCATCATCGTCTTCATAAACAGGAGTTTCTTCTTGCCTAGTAAATCAAAGTCATGCCAAAAAACCACCTCACATCAATTCATCTGATTTTAATGCTGTCGGTTTTGTTTCTTCTTTTTTGACAACCTTTGCACCTAGTTTTCAATTTTTTTCTAAAAGCTTTTTAATTTTTAATAAATTTGCATCAGAAACTATAACAGTTTTTGCTGTTACTTCTTTTCCAGTAACTTTTTCATAATACCTAGAAAAAGTACCCTTTGCAACTCATAAATCTTTTATTACATCTTCAATACGTGGCATAAACTTTTGTAAATACTAAAAAATCTGCTAAACACATCGTAATTATATTGTTTTCTTTTTCAAGAAGAAATTTAACAGTTTATACATTCCTACCACCCGCCCCGTAGATTAAAGGTATAAGTGTTAAAGAATTCTTCCCTTGGGGGAAGTTGTTCTAGTGTAGTTGGGGGTAGTTGGGGATAGTTGGGGCAAAACCCCCACCTATCCCGCACCGTAAGACTACGGTGCGGGAAAGCAGCCTCCCCCTAGGGAGGAATTTCTTGATCTTTTTTCTCCTTGCAATTAAATCAAATTTATTTATTGATTAAGTAATCAATTTTT